>Ga0190367_1000299_pt1 | contig 37586 bp, 42 predicted proteins | sample 4872181011_MG_FD_171838 | JGI IMG/M metagenome (GOLD analysis project Ga0190367, IMG submission 171838) | Hydrothermal vent microbial mat bacterial communities from Southern Trench, Guaymas Basin, Mexico - 4872-18-10-11_MG | ecosystem: Environmental > Aquatic > Marine > Hydrothermal vents >... | reverse complement strand
GGATAGGGGCTTAGGAATGGAGAGTATATGGTTGTGGGCGGCTACCTAAAAGCCCGTGGAAGGCCCTTGAGCCTCCCTCCGTGAATTGGATGGGGGAGATGGCTCTGCAAGAGTATACGCTACTTTTCGAGGGGGCTTTTTCACGGGCTATCCACACACTTGCAAATAAATTGTGGGTAGCCGCCCCTCAGGAATACGCTATACAAGCATACATATCCCCCCCAATACTTGAAGGGAGTGAGATATGAAGGCGTTTGTGGATTATCAGAATAGGGTTCCCCATAGGGTATATATTCCTAGTGAAGACAGAGTATATAAGGTTAGAGATGAGAACTTCATAGACTTCCTAGAGATGGCTGAGGTTGAGGAGGTTTATATAGAGTCAGCGCCTAAAGAATGGATATACAAGCTATTAGACAATAATATCCAGGTATACATACTTAGAAATCATAGCCAGAATAATTTCAGGAAAAAATATAATCTTAAGAAGAATCATGAGAACGATGCAAAATTATTACACTTTATATATAAAGAAGATCCAAGTAATTTCAGGAGGTATTATAAAAGACATTTGGATAATGATCCTGAAATACAGAGATATATCTTAGTATTAAGGGAGAGAAAGAGAATCAAACAAAAAATTAAAATAAATGAGAAACTTGGGTTGCCTACAAGAGGATTGAAGGAATATCTTAAGGAATTGAATAAAGAGCAGAAGAAATTACTATATCATCTCAAGAAGAAATATAAGGATATACTATATGAATTTAGTGATATCAGGGGATTAAGCGGAGGTAATTTATTATATTTCTTGACATTAATACCGAAAATAGATAGTTTCAAGAGCACAAGGAGCTTCCTGATATATCTAGGTTTGAGAGCTACGAATAGAGGTTTGTGGAATAGGGAAGCCAGACAAGTGTTAATCAATATTGCTATAAGAGTAGCTCAATATAACGGTATTAAATTTAACCCCAGAAAACCTGACTGGAGGTATATTAGAAAACTGGCACTGTTAATCTATACGAGGCTTAGGGATGTTGAGGTTTTAAGGTAGCTGGACACTATTAAGCAATAGGGTTTCAATATATATGACACCGCCATCCCTAAGCCTTTCATCCCCTACTCTCTTTTTATCCTAATCCTAATTCTTTATTTAAATATATTGTATTGTTATTAAGTAAAGAGTAATAATTTTGATTGCCTGTAGAAATAAAATATCTAATAATGCTTTGTGAGAACACTTTCTAATGATATATCTATTAAATAATTTATCGGAATGAAAAAAGGTTACATAGGCGAGGGCACATGGATATATATAGCTACTTTTACACCATATTGGATAGTGACTGCATCAGGATGGATGTAATTTTCTTTAATACCTAGTTCAACAGCCTTATCACCATATAATATTATCGATACAGCCTCACGCATATATCGCCTAACTTCATACTCATCAGTAAGTCTAGTGACCTCCTTATTCTTGAAATGCTCATTATCCTCAATTACATCCCTATCATATACGGTGATAAATAAGCCTAATGGATTCCTCCTGATATAGATATAGAACTCCATGTCACTTAATCGGCGGGACCGGTGATTCAGCGCCACAGATATCACACTTCAATATAAGGAACTTGTGGACCCTAATTAAACGGGTATCATATCCGCCGCATACGGGACATCTTACATACCTCTTCACAAAATATTCTATAGTATTTTCGATAGCCTGTTCATCGATCCTGGCCAGGAATACAAGCCTATCACCACTTGGTGCGGAGGGTGCTGCTAACTCCCTACTAAGGAACTTCCTAAGTAGATTAGGGTCTCTATTTATATACTCTGCAATCTCCTTGAAATTCATTATTATAGTCCTACTCTTACCCTGGTAGAATACTTGTGGCCTAGGCACCCTAAACCTACTCTCAACCTTAACTCTCTTTTCAGGAAGCTTACTATATGCCTCGTCAAGCATCTTATAATATGCGTCTTCAGTCCTTAAGTCACGTCCAGACATATGTACAACCTCTCTACCTCTAATAAAGAGTATTCGCATAAATATAAATCAAGATGGATATTTGGAGGTTAGGGAATTAAATATATGTAATGTATAAAGTAGGTGTGATAGGAGGATCAGGCTTCGAGACTCTAATAAGTGAAGGAGTTAGGAAGAGGGATTTAGATAGATACGGTTCCATCGACTACACTCTAGGATATGTAAAGGGTATTGAGACCGTATTCATACCTAGACACGGTTTTAAACATGAGTATCCACCTCATAAAATACCGTTTAAGGCTATGATAAACCTATTGAATAAACTCGATATCGATAGGGTTATAGGGATAAGTGCAGTAGGTAGTTTAAGGGAGGACCTTCCACCAGGCTCCATAGCGATACCTATCCAATTAATAGACTATACGATTAGGAGGGATACATTCTATGAGGACCATCCAATCCATGTAGATGTATCTAGACCATACTGCAGAGCATTAATTAAGATCCTATTAGATAAGGCTGAGGAGCTTGGAATTAAGGTGGAGTATGGATTAACATATGTAGCTACTGAAGGACCTAGGTTCGAGACCCCCTCTGAGATTAGGATGTTCAAGGTGCTTGGAGGGGATTTAGTGGGTATGACCAACATACCTGAAGCCATCTTAGCTAGGGAGGCGGGGATGCATTATGCATTGATCACCTTAGTAACCAACTATGCAGCTGGTATGCAGGATCTAATTGATATGGATGAGGTATATAGGATATCGAAGATGCGTGAGAGGGATATATTTAGATTGGTTGAAGAGTCTATCCCAGTCATATCATCATCTGAGTTAGATGATGAATGCATTAGATTTAGAGGAAGGTTTAGGGAGGTGTCTAGATGATTATTAAAAATGGATGGATCGTAGTAGATTATATAAGGAATTACCGTGACGGGGCTGTGGTAATTGAGGATGATAAGATAGTTGATGTAGGCCCCACCGAAGACGTATTGAGAAGACACTCTGGATCGGGGCATGACGTTATAGATGCTAGAGATAAGATCGTTATACCGGGTTTAGTTAATAGCCATACACATATTTCAATGACTCTATTGAGGGGGTATGCAGACGACCTCCCACTCCAGGAGTGGCTTGAGAAGTGGATATGGCCCTTCGAGGCTAATCTAACTGGCGAAGACATTGAGCTAGGGGCTTTATTAGGAGCCTTAGAATCTATTAGATTCGGTACAACCACAGTCTATTCAATGTACCATTATCATCCTGGCCACAATGAAGCCTCTGGATTGATTAAGGCTGGTTTAAGAGGGGTTATAGGTATAGCGATATTCCACTGGAGTAGGGATAAGAATATAAAGATGTTCTGGGATGCCATGGGGAGATGGCATGGTAGAGACGGTTTGATAAAGGTTTCACTAGGACCTCATGCACCGTATACAGTAGATCCAGAGACCTGGATGAGGCTACCTGAGATCTTGAATGAGGCTAATGAAAAGTATGGCGATAGGGGAAGGGTGATTATATCGAGTCATATAGCTGAGGACTGGAGGGAGAATGAGTTGATTAGAGACAAGTTTAACGTTGATATACCTGGGGGTAGTATATTCAGGTATCTTGAGAAGTTTAACATTCTATCTGGAGACTTCCTCGCTGCACACTGTATACATCTAAATCAGGTGGATCTTGATCTAATACATAAGTATAGTGTTGGAGTCGCCCATAATCCAGTCGCTAATCTAAAGCTTGGGATGGGGTTCGCGGATACACCTAAAATGCTTGAGAAGGGTATTAGGGTAAGCTTAGGTACGGATGGACCAGCGTCAAATAATACTTTAGACATGTTTGAGACGATGAAATTCGCTGCATTAATAAATAAGCCTATAAAGAGGGATCCCAGTGTAACGCCTGCAAACATCGTATTTAGAATGGCTACCGAGTATGGTGCATTAAATCTAGGCTATAATGATCTAGGTATATTGAAGCCTGGTTATAAGGCTGATGTAGTGATACTGGATAGGAGGAAGCCTCATCTAACTCCAGTATATGACATATATAGTCACCTGGTATACGCCGCTAGGAGTATGGATGTCGAGACGGTGATTATAAATGGGAGGATAGTATATGACGGTGGATTTGTAAATACCTCACTAGACGATGTTATAAGTAGGGTTGAGAATAGAGTATATGAGTTGCTGGAGAAGGTGGGGAAGGGTGACTAGCATAATTAAATATCCTGAGAAGTGGAGGGAGGGTAAAGAGCAGGTTGAATGGGCATATCAGCATATGCCTGCTATAAAGATGATATATGAAGATTATAAGGATGTAAAGCCTTTTAAAGGATATAAAATTACATTATGCCTACATATTACTAAGGAGACCGGGGTATTCGCGAAGACTCTAAAGGATTTAGGTGCTGAAATATCATTGACAGCGTCAAACCCATTATCTACACAGGATGATGTAGCCGCATACCTAGCTAGGGAGGGGGTAAATGTATTTGGATGGAGAGGCGAGTCTAATGAAGAGTATTACCAGATGATGCATACAGCACTCGACTTAGAGCCTAATCTAGTCGTCGACGATGGCGGAGACCTACATAGCCTTATACATAGTGAGAGGAGGGAGTTGACTGTAAATATATTTGGAGGGACTGAAGAGACTACCACCGGGGTTATAAGGCTCAAGGCTATGGAGAGGGAGGGGGTATTACAGTATCCAGTTATAGCTGTTAACGATACGCCTACTAAGAGGATATTCGATAATAAATATGGCTCTGGACAGAGTACTATAGACGGTATTCTAAGGGCTACGTCAATATTAATCGCTGGGAAGACCGTTGTAGTAGCTGGATATGGATATGTAGGACGTGGAGTGGCTTTAAGGGCTAGGGGATTAGGTGCTAAGGTGGTGGTTACCGAGGTAGATCCAGTCAAGGCTATTGAGGCACATCTAGAAGGGTTTATGGTTATGCCCATGTCCAAGGCGGCTGAGGTAGGTGATATATTCATTACATGTACGGGTATGAGGGATGTGATTAGGAGGGAGCATATGATGAGGATGAAGGACGGAGTTATACTAGCTAATGCAGGGCACTTCAATGTAGAGATCAATTTAAAGGATCTAGAGGATCTGAGTGTAGGTAAGGAGAGGATTAGAAAGTATGTCGATAAATATATGCTTAGGGATGGGAGGAAGATCTATCTAATTGGCGAGGGTAGGCTAGTTAATCTAGTTGCAGCTGAGGGACATCCCCCTGATGTGATGATGAATAGTTTTGCGAATCAGCTTCTAAGCCTACTATATATTATAGAGAATAGGGATAAGCTTGAGAAGAGGGTTTATCAAGTACCTAGGGAGATTGATGAGATGGTCGCTAGATATACTTTAAAGGGCTGGAATATCGAGATCGATGAATTGACTGAAGATCAAATAAGGTATTGGGAGAGCTGGAGGCTCTAGCGGTATATATCTGCAATAGCCTTCGAGGCAGCCGCTGATATACCCTCCTTAAACCTCTCTGCAAGCAACCTATAACTATTTATAATCTCATCGTTTAGAGACGGCTTAACCTTCTCGAGTGCCTTTAGAAAATGCCTCATATAAACCTTATCAAAGTTTAGATTCTCCCTAACAGCGTTCAACCCGGCTTCAATCACCACAGCCTCGATATCTGCTCCAGTATAGTATTCAGTCAGCCTAGCGAGCTCCCTAAGGTCGACATCGTCGGCTAAGGGCATCTTCCTCGTATGAATCTTAAATATCTCATACCTAGCCTCCTCATCAGGCGGGGGTACGAATATAATCTTATCAAATCTACCAGGCCTCAGTAACGCTGGATCAAGTATATCAGGCCTATTCGTCGCAGCGATTACAACGACGTCTTTAGTCCTCTCCAACCCATCCATCTCACTAAGAAGCTGGTTAACTATACGTTCAGTGACTCCGCTATCCCCATATCCCAGTCCCCTCCTAGGTGCTATTGAATCGATCTCATCGAAGAATACCACCGTGGGAGCGGACATCCTAGCCTTCCTAAATATCTCTCTAACAGCCTTCTCAGACTCTCCAACCCATTTACTTAGGATCTCAGGACCTTTCACAGCTATGAAATTCGCCTCACTCTCCGTGGCGACGGCTTTCGCGAGTAGAGTCTTACCAGTACCAGGTGGGCCGTATAACAGTATACCCTTCGGATGCCTTATACCAAGCTTCTCAAATACCTCTGGATGCTTTAGAGGAAGTTCTACAGCCTCCCTAATCTCCCTCTTAACATCGGCTAAACCACCTATATCATCCCAATGTACCTCAGGAATCTCTATCATAACTTCACGTAATGCAGATGGCTGTAGACCCTTCAGAGCTTCATAGAAGTCATCCATCGTAACCTTAATCTTCTGGAGAACCTCGGTAGGTATAGTCTCCTCACTCTTCTCAATCTCAGGTAGGAAACGCCTCAATGCATTCATAGCAGCCTCTCTAGCTAATGCTGCTAGGTCAGCACCCACAAATCCATGTGTAATCTCAGCAAGTTTATCGAGGTCGACGTCATCAGCTAAAGGCATATTCCTAGTATGTATCTGAAGGATCTCCTTCCTACCCTTCTTATTAGGTACGCCGATATATATCTCCCTATCGAATCTACCAGGCCTCCTTAATGCGGGATCTAGAGCCTCAGGCCTATTTGTAGCGGCTATTACAATAACATCCCCACGGCTCTCAAGCCCATCCATCAAGCTGAGTAGCTGGGCGACCACCCTCTTCTCAACCTCACCCACGACCTCACCACGTTTAGGTGCAATAGCATCGATCTCATCAATGAATATTATACTAGGTGCATTCTCCTCAGCCTCCTTAAACACCTGCCTAAGCCTGGCTTCAGACTCGCCGTACCATTTACTGTTATGCATTATATGTCCATATCCCGTAATGAATATCGATGAGGATGTACCGAAGTCATATAATGTCATATTCTTGTTAATGAATTCTACTTTCTCAACCTTATCTAAGAATATTCTTCTATCCGCGATAGCCTCAATCAACTTAATTAAAACCATATCATCATAGCTCGGGCTATTAATATTCTCTATCAAATACTTTAGGGCTTTCTTCAACGCTGTATAAGTGGGCCTCCTCCTTAGATTTAGATAAGGCTCTATAAGATACTTATCCCCATATTTTACGTTATACTTCATATATAACCCCTTTAAAACCTTCATAATGACGTCAGGTACATACTCGAAGCTCCTCTTAGAACTCGGTATTTCGATGTATTTAAGCCCTAGTTTATTAAGGAGACTTGCGAAAAGCTCGAGATTATACTTCCCTCTTAATACAAGCTTATACATTTTACTTAACTTATTAGTATGCTTATACGGACCCTCTAGTATAATTCCTCTTGAGAATCCTATCTCCTTAATCAGCTTTAGAGCATTATAGTCTGTACTATAGATTACGATTGAGTGCCTATATACTGTGCCGTCAGTTAATATGAGGCCCAGTAGAAAAGCTGCATATACATCTGCATTAGATCTTATAAGCCAGTCTTGTAGGAAACGTATATATGACTTTTTACCTACATTAAAGCCGAGATGCCTCAACAGCCCTGTAATATATTTGGAATATATGAAAACCCTGTCTCCATTCTCCCTAACTTTTTTCTTAAATACTTTAGCCGCATACTCCTTGAATAACTCTCTAAGTCTAGGATCTTTACTTGCAAATATAATCCCGTCTCTATCTACATAACCATCCCCAGCTATTAAACCTAGGATAAATGCTAGGTCAGCATCCAACTTCCCGATATAACCTGGATGGTTTATATCTGGATTCTCTACATCATCTATCCTAGCTGTAACTATATAGTCTCCACCTAAACTTAGATCCCCAGGCTTCTTCCAGCTTAATCCATCTTCAGAGAATGTTAAGAGAGGATGGTTACTCGATATCTTATATTCTCCATATTCCAGATTCACTTTATAATAACTTGGAACATTTACTTCGGTAACCTCTATAAGCCTGGTTGGTGAAAGTCTGAATGAGGGGTTTGAAAGCCCCGCTAAATATCCACTTCCCATGTATGATGTATGGTTAGATCCCCCACCGATCTTACTACCCTTCGAAATTTCAAATACTTCCTTAGCCTTCACAATTCTGTTATTATAAACTATATATGTATCTCCATCAATACACATGATCTCCGGGCCATTTATAGCTATGAAGTGTGCTCCACTCTCATTAGCTACAGCCTTAGCGAGTAGAGTCTTACCAGTACCTGGTGGACCATATAATAAGACTCCCTTTGGAGGCTCTATACCTAGATGCCTAAATACCTCGGGGTGCTTCAATGGGAGCTCTACAAGCTCCCTAATCCTCTGGATCTCCTTATCCAATCCACCTATATCTTCATATGTAACTTTAGGTATCTTCCTCTCAAGCTCCTTGACAGGCTCCCTACTAATCTCTACATCAGTTCTATCGGTGATTATACCATATGGACCTGGTATAACGTGTGTAACAACCATCTCGAGAGGCTGGCCCAATACAGGGATTACAACCACATCCCCACGCATTACAGGCATGTTTATAAGCCTCTCACGTACATAATCCACGAAATCAGGCCCGAATCTAATAGGCGTAGTCGGAGCAAGCCTAAGCCTCATAACCTCCTTAGCATCTATACGCCTAACCTTAACCGCGTCACCGAGTCTGACACCTGCATTCCTCCTGATATACTTGTCGATCCATATATAACCCTCGATCTCCTGCCTAGACGGCCATACCCTAGCTACAGTAGATTTAGATCCCGTAATCTCGATTAAATCCCCGATCTCAACTCCCAGACGCTCACGATCCATTGTGGATAACCTAGCCCTACCACTACCTACGTCCCTCCTCTCACCCTCCTCAACCCTAAGTATAATGTATTTACTAGACATTCTATAACACCAAGAAAAATTTCATACGGACAAATATTTAAATTTTATGAAAAAATAAAATGTAAAATTTCAAAAAATAGATTTTATATTTTTCATATTTCTAAAAACCAATTTTCACCTTTATAAGAAAAACCAGGGATTAAAAATTATATATGAAGAAGGTTTTTGAGGGTAGGAAGTTCGATATATATGCTGGTGAGTATAGGCTTCCAAATAATGTGACTGTATATAGGGAGTATGTAGACTTCGGGGAGTCTGTGGCTATCCTACCTATTAGGGATAATGAGATCCTACTGATTAAACAGTTTAGAATGCCTATTAACAAGTGGATATATGAAGTCCCGGCGGGTACGCTTGAGGAGGGGGAGGACCCGAGTGAATGTGCTGTGAGGGAGTTGATTGAGGAGACAGGGTATAAGCCTCGTGAGATCATACATTTATTTAGCATGTATCTATCCCCAGGATATTCAAATGAGTATATGCATGTATATCTAGCTAGGGACCTCGAGTATGTCGGTGCTAGGCCTGAGAAGGGTGAGTTGATTAATATTGAGTGGGTTAGACTGGATAGGGCCTTAGACCTTATTAGAGAGAACTCTATCGAGGATGGTAAGAGTATAGCGGCTATACTATATTACGTCACATTCTACCATAGATGAAGCTACAATTACTTTGCATAGTGTTCTCCATACTTGACTATATAGTCTATTAAGGCATCTAAGTCTGCTGATAAGAGAATCATATACTTATCCCCAGCTCCAGCATATATCGCGAGCCTCCCATTCACGTTAACCAATCCAGTTGGGAATACTACATATGGTATATCGATGGGATACTTATCATTACCCTCATACTCCCATGGCTTACTAGGTATGTATATGGGTAGCTTAGTCCTATATAGTACCTTACGAGGATCATTTATATCTAGTAATGCAGCTGAGATCGAGTAACCCCTTACAATAGGCTTATCCAATCCATATAGCTTGGTTATACTCTTATCTATATAGCCTACCGAATGATATATGAGGAGCCAACCCTCCTTAGTAGCTATTGGAGGGGGGCCTGCACCTATCTTCTCATCCTCATGAGGATATTCACCAGCCTTCAAAAGTATATTCCTACCCCTATTCCTATAGATCTCAAGCCACTCACTCCTGAATATCCTCGGGTTATATAGCTGCTCAATCCCATACTTAAGCCTATCTATATGGATATTGGGATGGAACCTGAATATCATATATAATCTACCATCGATATACTCTGGAAATATCACGGCATTCCTAGAGTCAAACTCATTTATAATACCACGGTATCTAATGTCTCTAAAGTCCTTCGTCGTGTAGATTGCTATTCTATCCCCTCCAGAACCCATGAATGGAGGGATCTTCTTACCACAACCAATTAAAATATACTCTTCATCGAGGAAATTTATAATTCTAACGTCTTCAATACCATATTCGAAGTCTCCTCCACCAGATTCTTTTAATAGAGGGCCTCGGGGTCTAAAATGTATTCCATCCATACTTTCCAAGATGCATACCTTGGAAATATATTTCTCCATATAATACCTTGTTATACCCGTATCTGAGTTATAGTAACTCTTTCTAACGTATTCCCTATGACATCTTGGAGCTAAAATAATTTTATTACCATATATTGTAGCTCCACCATTAAATATTGAACCTATATACTTAATACCACCGACTCTCCATACGAGATTGAAATCTTCAGGCTTTATAATAGGATTTCCTCTATATGAGGATAATTTAAATACGTGGCTATCTTCTTTCAACTTTTCCAGTACTCCTGACCCCAATTTTCTATATAATTGTTCAATACCCATCTAATCACCGATTAGTTCTTTAAATAGCGAAATATACTTCTCTGCTAATACATTTGAACCTCTCAAACTTAAAAAGCGTTTTATATGATTATGCGCAAAATCTCCCTCAAATATTTTAATGAGCTTATTCTTGAGATCATTTAAATCCTTATATTTAATTATCTCATCTCCATGTTTCTCAACGAAGTTACATTCATTAAATAATATTGGACACCCAGAGCCTAGCGTTAGACATACCGAGCTGGATAATACAGCCTTATACCTACTTGACTCACGATAGAATATTAATGCATCTGAGGCATATAGATATTCATACAGTAGATCTAGTGGAAGCGCAGATACATGTATATCTAGAAATGGATATTTCCCAGCCAATTTAATGAAATCCTCGTATTTAGAGTATGGATTCACGAATATGATATACTTTAACTTATATATCTTACTTAAATCTTCTATAGCGGGGAGTATCTTAAGGAGGTCATTAGGCCTGAATCCATATGAAAATAGTATTTTATAGTCCTTCGGAAGATTCAGCCTCTCCCTAGCGGATTCCTTATCACCAGGCTTATACGGATGGCATGGATATGGGATTATATGTATCCTATCCCTAGGGAAGTATCTACCTATAAACTCGACATACCTCTCGTCGAAGCATACTATCGCATCCCAGTCAAACATATAATATAATGGGTCTTTAGACGGCCCACCCTCGTGTACAACCATTATAGTCTTAGCCTTATCCTTTATAATAGGGAATAACTCATACAACTCGAGTGTAGGAAGCCTCTCAACATTCTCAGCTATAAAAATATCATAGTCTTCATCGATTAATGGATTAGGGTCGAAGTAATACGCCCTGGTAATAGGTATAACCCGATCCACCGAGAAATGCCTAATAACATACTCTTCATCAACCTGATTAGTAGGCCTTGCATCAGGATGTTCAATAGCTGAAAACACTTTAATCTCATAACCCATATTAACAAGCTCCCTACCAATCAACTCTGCGTGGATCGAAGGCCCGTTAGCCACATTCCAGAGCGTCATGAAGCCAATCTTCATACATAATAACGATAATATATTAATTATATTAAAACTCTGGAATAAACATATACATTTTCCTAAAAATATCTTTAGATATATCTAAAGATATATGTTCAAGGATATTATGCAGGTTAGAGGGCTATTCAAGTATCTTGTACTATATACCCTGAAGGACTCAGGCTTACATGGATATGGGATTATACAGAGGATATCGGAATTGTTTGGCGGGGAGTATACACCTAGTCCGGGCGCAATATATCCTACCCTACAGCTTCTAGAGGATTCGGATCTAGTGTATTCTGTTAAGGAGGGTAGGAAGACTATATATTACATTACTGAGAAGGGATTGAGTGAGCTTGAGAGTAATATGGATAGGGTTGAGGAGATTATGAATATCATTAGGAGGAAGAGAAGGGTTTTAGAGGAGTTGGGTGGATATGAGTTGATGAGTATATTCAAGGATCTAATGACATATTATCCGATTCTAAATGATGAGAAGAAGAGGATGATTAGAGAGGCTGCAAGGGAGTTTAGGAATAATATAGATAGGATCTTGAGGGGTGAATATCGTGAGTGAATATGCTATAGTAGTTGATAATCTAGTTAAGAAGTTCGGTGACTTGACGGCTGTGGATCATATAAGCTTTAAGGTTGAGTATGGTGAGATATTCGGGTTTCTAGGGCCTAATGGAGCTGGTAAGACTACGACAATAAATGTATTAGTTACTTTAATGAAACCTACTAGTGGAGAGGCCTACGTAAATGGGTTTAACGTTGTTAAGGAGTCTATTAAGGTTAGGGAGAGTATAGGTATAGTATTCCAGGATAATACGGTAGATAGGAACTTGACCGGATGGGAGAATCTATACATACATGGATTGATATATGGTATGAGAGGTAGGGAGCTGGAGGATAGGATTGAGGACGCTCTTAAATTCGTCGACCTACATAGGTTTAAGGATGTCGTAGTCAAGAACTATAGTGGAGGTATGATTAGGAGGCTTGAGATAGCTAGGGCGATGATACATAGGCCTAAGATCCTATTCTTAGATGAACCTACATTAGGATTAGATCCACAGACACGTGCTAAGATATGGGATTACATAATGAATTTAAGAAATGAGTACAATGTAACTATATTCCTAACTACACATTATATGGATGAAGCAGAACAATTATGCGATAGAGTCGCTATTATAGATCATGGTAGGATAATAGCCCTTGACACCCCAGATAATCTAAAGAGTAGTATTGGTAAGGATATCGTATATGTAAAGCCTATGGATAATATAGACAATACCCTATTGAATGAGTTGATAGATAATAACCTGATATATTCATATAAGGTTAGTAGGGACGGATACATTACATTCAGCGTGAGCAACGCGTCTGAAGCTATACCAAGAATCTTCAATAAATTGTCTGAGTATGGCGTACCTATTAAGGAGGTTAGATATACTAAACCTACTCTAGGAGACGTATTTCTATACTATACTGGACGTGAGTTGAGGGAGGAGAGGGGTGACTGGAGGGATTTCATTAGGATGAGGAGGAGGGTGAGATGATGAATGAGTTGAAGATATTCTATGCGATGTTCTATAGGCAGATCAGGAGGTTTCTAAGGGCTACATCAAGGTTGATAGGGACTATAATAAATCCACTTATATTCCTAGTATTCTTCGGACTCGGATGGAGTACATTATTCACTGGAAATATAGCTAGAATGCTATTCTATGGACTAGACTATCTATCATATCTAGCCCCCGGTATATATATGATGACGCTATTTACATCAGGGTTTATAGGCGGGGTATCAGTGTTATGGGATAAGGAGTTCGGGTTCCTGAAGGAGATTCTAGTTGCTCCGGCTTCACGTACATATGGTATATTAGGCAGGGCTTTTGGAGATGCCGTGACCAATATTATACAGGGGCTTATAATACTCCTCCCAATGTATCTAATCGCTCCATCACTAGATATCTATGGATTAATACCCGCATTAGTAGTCGGATTTATAGTTGCACTAACATTCAATAGTATAGGTATTGTAATAGCATCTAGAATGAATAGTATGGAGGGGTTCCACCTAGTAATAAACTTGATTATGTGGCCCGTAGTATTCTTAAGCGGGGCGTTCTTCCCATACGACAATCTTCCAGAATGGATGAAGGCTATAGTATTTATAAATCCATTGACCTACGGTGTAGACGCATCTAGATACTTCCTGACGGGAGTATCTAGAATGGATTTAACTACGGATATAATAGCGTTGATAACTACTTCATTAGTATTCATACTTATAGCAGCATATATATTTGAGAAGACTACAATAGACTAGAGGATAAAAAATGTTTATTGGATCCGTATTTAAGCATATCTCCAGCAATATAGTAAGGTGTATTCAGGATTGATTTAACTGAGTCTATAGACTCTCCGCCACCCAGCTTCTCTAAGATCATTATTATGGTGCCGCCACCATATACCATGGCTATAGACTCTTCTTTAAACGGGTTTAAAATAGTTATATTACCCTCTGTAGACCAGCATTTAAACCTGTATCCATCTGGGATTGAACCTGGTTCAATCTTATATCCACCGAGTGATACTGTAACATTATCACCTGAATAATACTCTGATTCGTTGAGCAGTATAGATGCGTCCTCTACTATATTACCAGACTCATCTAATACTAGGAAACTTATATTAGCCTCTTTAGCTTCACTTCTCTTCAGAACCAATGTTATGACACCGTTTCCATATACATGTACTATAGTCTCATTTGAATCCTCATCTTCAATATCTATAAACCCTATTGATACCCATTTAAGGAATGTATATCCCTCTGGAACCGAACCTATTGACAGGGTATAGTTCCCTTCAGGGACTTTAACGTAGTCCTCATTATAATACTCGCTTTCATTGAATACTATAGATGCGTTTGAGACCGGCTCTCCAAGTGAGTCTATCACATGGAACTCTATCCTATATAAATTCCCTGTAGAGACCGTCTTCCTAAGCCTCATTATAATTACACCGTCTCCATGAATATCCGCTGTCGTAACATTTAATCTAGGCTCATGGATCTCTATATCTCCGATAGCCTCCCACCGATCAAATACATAGTTTGGCGGTATACTACCAACCTCAATTATATACTCACCATCTAGACACTTCGTAAATTCGTCTGTGAAGTATACTGTTCCATTAAATACTATAGAAGCGTTTAAAACTGGAATATTATTCTCGTCGAGTACCTTAAAGTTTATTACATTAATTTCAACACCAGATATACGGTCTATAATCTCGCTAATCTTCTTGATGATGCTATATACCTCCTTAAGAATCTCGTAGTTAACCTCCTTAATACACTTGGATATAATGTCTATAGCCTTATCAATCATTTCCTCAGCCTTATCAAGCAGTTCCTGGATGAACTTGACATCCTTATACTCATCTCTAAGCTCTTTAATCTCATCCTTAAACTCATCCAATATTAAAACGAGCTTAGTCGACTCATCTATACACTTACCCAACTTCTCTATAGATACCTTGACGGTTTGGATCAACTCACTAGCCTTAGATATATCTCCACCTAAGATACATTCCTCAGCCACGGATAATGTGTTATTTAGCTCTATAAGCTTAGATACTGTTATATTAATTAACTTACTTGGGAATACTTCTGAAACACTCTCATTCAACTCAATCAATATATTCCTAAGCTCATTAACCTCCTCCATAAGCTCTTTATATGCAGCTTCACGGGCATCTAAAATATCCTTAACCTCTCCTAACATAGACTCAGCATATTCGATTAGATCCTCAGCCTCATCAAGTAATTGGCATGCATATTTATATTCAGAGTTGTTTATCGCTATCGAGATCTTGATAAATAAACTAGATATATTATTTAGAGTTACGTTAACTTCAATTAATATATTCAATGCCTTCGTGGAATTCAACTCCAGTGAGAAATTATATAATTTATTAAACTCCCTTGATAAGCCCTCGAAGTGGCTATATAACTTATTATATTTATCCAGGATATCCTCTTTATTATATCCTCTATACTCTAGATATTTCATAGTATATTCTTTGATCTCCTCCGCAAGTCTATCCACAATTGACTCAGCCTTCGAGACTAGCTTCAATGCATTTAGGTAGTCTCCAGACTTCAAATAATCATCGGCCTGATCCAGTATATTAGATGCATTATACAAGAGATTTTTAGCATGATCGAGTGTGATATTAAGGCTCTCCTCGATATAAATCGACTCATTTAATAGGATCTCAATCCTAACCCTAATCTCCTCAATCCTTCTCTCGATACGTCTACCAGTTAAGTCTCTAGTTATATTACCGACTCTATTATACAGGTGTGTATCTTTAACTATAATAGCTACATTCTCTAGAATATCATGTACATTATATAATATTTTTATAGCCTCTTCGACAGCCTCAACAGCCTCCTCAGACGCATTAACCATAATTAACCTATTCTTAACGATACAGAGTATCTCAATAGTGTCATTAATATTTGAGACTACCTCGGTCAAAGCTTCTGCAGGAACCTCGTTATAGTATACCTTACCGAATATATGCATGATAGACTCCTTAACCAATTTAGAAGCCTTCTCAACCTTCATAGACTCTATATGTGACGTTATATTCACCAGAAGCTTCTTAGCAGTCTCAACCTCACCCTCCTTAATCAATTCATCAACATGTTTAAGCTCCTGGATAATCTCACTCCTATTATATATCTCGGCATACTTAGATAGTACATCAGCCGTATATGATAATCTACCTACCTCGATGAACGTATGTATATCCAGATTAACCTCTACATAATTTTCTACCTCATGTAGAATCTCTATAGACTCTCTAATTAACCTAGCCTCATCCTCTGGAGACTCTGGAGAAGTATTTAGGATATTAACTATCTTATTCCTGATGCCACTAGGTAGATTAGGTATTTCTAGGGCCCTCTCCAATAACATCTTATATACTGTTAATGTGGCGTGATCCTCATCCTCCGGATACACTGCATTGACTGGAATCATACTTAGGATCATCAGTGTCAGTAACGCTATGCTAGCGAGTTTAACCATCCTCATACCATTAAAAAATAGTTCCTGAACTCTGATTTTAGGGATATTTAGGATTATATATGGAACGATTGTTTCACTCCTTCAGCTTAATTATATTCACCCTTCCAACCTTCTCAACCTCGATATAGCTATATTCCTCAAGCCTCTTGATATGCCTCCATAATGTAGTCTTAGGAATCTTTAGGTCATTCATAATCTCGGTCTGGAGAACTCTACCACCCCTCCTACGTAGATACTCTAGGATCTCCCTATCAAGAGAATCTAATCCACGCACGCCTCTACGTCTAACTAGATATACTATAATAGCTATAGCTACAACAGCTATTACACCGCCTATAATCCAGTATAGATATTCTGTTGGTGCTGGTGCCGGTGCTACAGTGACTTTAGACTTAGCCAGGGTATATGAAATTTCTTCGGGGGCGTCGAAGACTATAATAAGTGTATCGTCGGATACATGGGCCTCGATGATATTTTCAGGGAGTGTAAGTAATATGACGCCCTTTAAAGCCTTTAGATATACCCTAGCAGAACCTATCTTAAAGGAAGCCCTGCCACCAACTATACTTACGTTAGCTACATATGATATTGAGGCTAAGCCACTTGATTCAGATGGTATGACGAGAGTCATATTAGAGTATATCGGTGTTAATGTAGATCCATCCAACCTAACTAGTATAGTCTCTGGAACCGGCTCGACTGGGAGAGATACTCTATTTAATCCAGTAGACAAGGTAACATTAAAATTAACCTTAACAACACCTTTGGAATCAATCTCTATAGATACAGCTGGCTTAGCGTCATTATATGAGTATATGCATGTAATATCTAGACTGATGAAAATCATCAATGCTATAGCCATCAGCCTGATAAAACTGGAGCTTTTCAAGAATCTACACCCGTGTATTAGATTATATGGATTAATGAATAAATAAGTATTAGAGTTATTTAATATTGATTTAATAGACTTAGCCATTACATGAATATAATATTGGTTTAAGTATGTAAAGATAGTGTAACCTTATTAAAATAGTTAAAAATCATATCTATATGATACAACTAAATGGAGGATATCATTAGGCGTCTAGCTAAATACACCCGCTAATTCAATGTATTGGAGGTGTCTAACATGGAAAAACTTAATGGAGTTATATTAGGCTTTAGAAGGGGGCCTAATATATTATACCCGGATCAGGCCTTAATTAAGGTTGAGGGGATTAAGAAGGGTGAGAATAGGAAGTTAGTGGGGTATGATGTGGAGTACGTCGATAAATACGGTAATAAGTATATCGGGAAGGTCGTAAGACATCATGGAAATAATAATGTAGTCAGGGTAAAGTTCGAGCCGAATCTACCTGGAGACTCTATAGGTGGAAAAGTAGTTTTAACTAAGCCTAAGTCGTAATCTAATAAATTTAATTGCAGGAGGTATAAACCCAATTAGGAATGAGGATATAAACATTAGAGGCAGGTTAAATGTTACATTAAATAATATGAATGAAAGGGCTAATGTAATCAAGTATTTAATAACCTTTATATAAATGGATTCATCATCAGAGACTTTACTATATATTATTGGATGGAGTGAAAGACCTAATACAAATCCAGAGAATCTAATTAAATCGGTTGAAGGGTATACTAGATATGATATTAATATGAATACTGTAGTCAATATATGGAGAATCATATACCTTGTTCTAACCCTATCTCCACAGTACATAAATATAATTAGTAGTCCAGAGGCTATAGCGAATCCCAATCCAATTCCAGCGAATACATCTATAAAGGTGTGTACTCCAAGCAATACCCTCGATACTGAGATTAATAATATTATTGTTATAGAGAAGACTGCGAGGGGATAGATATTATAATAGAGTGATAGTGAAGACCAGAATGTAGTAGTTGTCTGTGCATGCCCACTTGGAAATGAGTATCCTGATACATTGATCAATGGGTTAGGAGGCCTCGGCAACGCTATTAAAGACTTTAAGATATCATTTACCCAGGCACTAAAGACTAGTGAATATATAGCTTTATAAGCCTTATGAAAGTCTCCGAAGAAGTATATGAAGAGGCCGACTGCTATATAGACAGATGTAGAGCCTAATGAAGTAATTAGAATCCATATACTTAAGTAATATTTATATGGCAGGGTAAATGATAATAACGCAGATAATATAGCGATTATAGATAGTAGATATAACATCTTACTTAAGGTATGCTGATACACTATAGACACCATATAAGATTAGATACATGTTAAATATGGTTAAATAATATTTTACCAAGGCATCAGTTTAAAAATTGAAATATACTGATGAGATGGGTGTATTAGCCCCCTAAATACTTGTATCAAGTATGATTACCTTATGAAACAAAAAAATTCTTGATATCCTTAGAGAAATTGAAAATCTAAATCTGTAGTATATCTGAACATCCTATGATATTCACTATATTTACTTGCAGAGAAACTTGATACCGCTTGTAGCCCTTCTTAACCTCCTTAGCAATCTATCTCGCAATACATTATCTTCCCAATATCCCCTACTTTAGAGTTATACGATAGTGGTTTTAAAATTGATTTATATAAGAGTACCAGTGGAATAAATATCAAAATTATATTAAATGAATAAGGCGTCAGAGCCTCATAATTAAATCTTATAGAAGAAGTTAATAAGATTCCTTTTAATATATCTAATATCAAGCTTCTTCGAGGTCGTTTTATGAATCTTGATTCTGGAGAAATTTGACTCATACAATTTTATTATTCCCATGGCAAGAGATAGTGCGTTATTCGGCTCAACTAAGTATCCTGTAACACTATCCTCAATTATTTCAGTTAATCCTCCTATCCTACTTGCAACGACTGGTATACCTAAAAAATTAGCCTCTGCAGCTACTCTACCATATGGCTCAGGCCAGATGCTAGGCATTGCCACAACATTAGAATTTATCATATACTCCAGAAAATTCTTTCTATCAAGCCTTTTAAATAATATAACCTTATCTTCCACCCCAATCTTTTTAATATATTTTTCAACCCATGTTCCTTTACATCTGGCAAATATTACTTTTACATCAATCTCCTTATCAATATATTTAATTGCTTCAGCTAATATATGAGGGCCTTTGACAGGGTTTCCACTGCTCATAAAGATCGTATACTTACCTCGATTTTCATGTTCCATATTTAACGATTTAGAAAGTATATCATCAGAGATTAATATCGGATTATATATTACCTTATGAGGTTTATTCCTAATCTCAGGTAAATGCTTAGAATATATATTTAATGTCGCCTTAGATACCGAGATAAAAGCATCTACCGAATCAAATATAGAATTGTTATGCATAGGCCACTTAATATATCTTATAAACCCTATAAGTGGACTCAACATCAGATTAGCAACACCTTTTAGGAAGTGTTGCCTACCCAATCCAATATATTTATTAATATAATTCATTCTACATGTTATCATACGTATGGCATTACATTTATCAAGACATATCTCAGCTAGACCGTAATAAGCCTTCCATAATGGACATATTAACGCATAGTCGTGTAAATGGATTATTATAGGTAAATCTTTAATTAATTTCACTCTAGGAATTGCAGGATATACCTGATCCACTACCCATACAACATCGCCATTTCTAATAACTTCATCTACATAAGCTAAATCCATGTCAGGATATTTATTTAATATTCTACATGGAACCATATACACTTTCAAATCTAATTTCTTCAGATCCATGATGTAATTTGAGTCAGCATTATTACACGTCAATACATCTATATCCACCTCATTTCTTATCAAACTTAGAAATTCCACTGTAGAAAATTGTGCACCACCATAACTTAAACCATGGCTTAATACAATTAGCCTCATACATAATTTACCATATAGCGAAAAATATATATGATCTTAAGTATTAATAATAACATGTTAAAACGATTCATTAATGTTACTAATTTCAATAAATTTAAGTAATACAAGAATTCTATATATTCATTCTCGCTCCTGGTATAGATTATGTTTTCTTTAACTATTTAAATATAGTTACCCTGTATTCACCGCCTCTCTCCACAAATGTTTACCAATATGTATCAGCTAATTAGAGAAAAATTCCTCTATATCCCGACTTTAGTGCTCCCATCTCATTGCTTTTAAAAATTCTAAGATCTAATATAACATTTTAAATATTTAGCATCTGACTTCAGAACCTATTTTATAAATATTCTTCCACCAAGTATATTTTTAAGTATTCCAAGTGAGGTATATAGATGAATTTTATATTGAATAAGACCGTCATTCAAGTCTCCTGTTGAAGCTAATATAATCCATAGTTTAATTAATCCAGTTAATAGTTTTTTAAATACATCCTTTATACCATAGAATTTTAATATGGAGCCATAAAATCCATTTTTATACCATTCATTACTATCAATTTTCTTATATTCATGGATATGTATACAGTATGGCGGGAAGGCTGGGATATACTTGAACCCCCTCCCCTCAATATATTGTCTAATATAATGGTCTTCAAATGTATCTAGGAAACTAGGTATTTTAATGCCTCTAACCGCATTTAAGTTGATTAATGTATCGTGTGTATATCCCCTTTGTAAACCCCTAAGCCTAAATAACTCTATTAAATCAGTTTTATAAAATCTTCTTGAAAACATATATTGGTAATATGCTCTTTCAGACAAGTTTATTACGGTGCCCCATACAGCCCCTACATCACTCTTCATATATTTAACAGCGTATCTAAACCATTTACTAGGTAGAATAATGTCAGAGTCTAGGAACATAAACCAGTCTGTCGAGACGGATTCAATACCCTTCTGACGGGCTGTAGCCCTATTACCATCATCTAATACAACTTCAATATCAAGAGATTTATTTAGCGATTTTATATAATCTAATGTACCATCACTCGAATATCCGTCTACAAAAATTATCTTATTTACAGGGATATCCGATGAAAGTAGAGATTCGATAGTATATTTTATTGTAGGCATGCTATTTTTAGTCAATATTACAATATCAATATACTTCATTATACAATTAAATTATCGTAGCCTTAATGTAAATATATTATACTATTTCCAGAGAAACTTCCTGAGTAGCTTGGAAATTCCATATTTAGATATTATACATGCCATCCTAACTTCATCATCCCTCCTAAATATATATGGATAGTGATATAGCGTCGATATTATTATACGATATAATATTGATTTGAGTGTATATCTCCTCCTAAAATCTCTGATATATCTAACATAAGTTAGATATGGATTTAAAATCCATATTAAAGCTATTATAATCCTAGGTACTTTATGGGATAATATATTATTCAACCTAAGTAGCTTCGGTATTACAGGAATCCTATCAACATTATATACTTTAGAGAATCTAATTAGATAGATATACTTGACTTGCTTCTTAAAATGTTTAATCCATCCTTCCCTAAGGAAATCATGGACTATAATATTAGGATAATCTAGATTTAACACCTTCCCATATATCTTAGGCTTATCATGTACGTTACCGCTAAACCATACATATCCCTTTCTAAATACCTTAATCTTACTACCTTCAAGCATGAAAAACCTATTATTTACTATATGTAAGAATGGTATTGAAATACCTTTGTATCCCTTCGACTCTGCATATCTGATTATCTTATTAAGGCTTGAGATCAGCGTATATGAGGGCATCTCATCCAGGTCTATATTCATTATCCATTCTGAGTTACATAGACTTACTCCATAATTGAATAGTGGATCCTGATAACCTAGTCTAGGCGCTCTATAAAGCTTTACATTATATTTCCTGGCTACCGATAGTATATCATCCTCGCTATAACTATCTACGACTACTACCTCGTCAAAATATCTACTATACTTTCTTAATAGAGAATCTAACTCCTTACTGTTATTATAGGTGAAAAGTAGTAGGCTGATCCTTATAGACATGCTTAACTCCGTATAGCGTTATTCATGGACCTCTATCACTAGGTACAGCGTTATTTCATCCCCCACCTTTAAATTTGAAGAACCTCTAATCCATAGCTCTATCGTATATATAGTCTTAGGCTTTAATACGAATGACACCTTAGCCGAGTCTATATTCTGCCACTTACGCCACTCTAATACAGCGACTTGACCGCCATCTGGATCTTTAATAATAATCTTCAACTCATCTAATTTAGATTGGTCTGAAATGCCTTGGATACCTAGTGTAATGTTCTTATATTTAAAACCTCCATTCTCAAGTCCATAGCTTGCATTTTCAATTCTAAGCCATACATTAGGGTATATATCATAGTCGAGTGAGATCTTAGTATGCCTTGTATGGTCACTCCATGAATAAAACCTTACATCTGGTATACTCCCCTTTAATGTAATATTCCAGCTTATGTATATTAATGCATAGACTGAGGCGGATGATAATATTATGATTAATAGCAGGATGTATATGTTTCTACTACGTATTAAATCTTCAAAACGTATGAATGCATTATACACCTTCTCTCTCAACGCCTCAATAGATTCCTTTAGACGCCTCCACATCATATACACCTATGGATATATTATAATAATCGGCTTAATCTCGAGGCCACCAAATGAATTATTTAGATATAAATATATTGTCTTTTCATCAATATTAACGTCAATAGTAGAGTTTCCAAGTATTATACTTTGATTAGAGTCGTATATATAAAGTTCATAGGACCCAACCGGTATATTCTCTATCCTCATCATACCATACTCATCAGTATATCCAAGGTATCTGAAACCATCTCTATATGACAGTAGTATAGATGCATTGACGATATATCCGTCTTCAAATCCATATACACATAGATTTACATCATATAGATCGAGTTTGAATGTGACTAAGCTATTATTCACGACTTTATATAGGAAGTCTGTCAATAATGGAACCCCGAGGTATGTAATATTTATCTTAACCTCGCCTGAGACATTTTGAAAAGTAACTAAACCCCTTGAATCTGTATAACCCTCTAAACCATCTACATATACATGCGCGCCTTCGATAGGGTCTTCACCATCCCAGTCTAACACCCTAATAGTTAAATTATATCCTCTTCTAAATCCGATTTTTACACCAGCATACCTAGCCGCATTTAAAATCATTGAGTTGGTCTTATCATTTATAGCCTGTATAACCCTACCCTCTTCATTAACACCTTCATAAAATCCGTAGTTTGTAACGGTTTGAGTAGCAAGATATAGAGAAAGTTCCCTAGCATATTCGGTATGGTATATTGCTAGGAAGCTTATCCCTATTTTAGTGAATATTATTGGTGGTATATCGACAGGTTTTAAAGTCCCTTTATATGCATATGTAACGGTCCATAGCTTATTAGGACTACCTTGTACAATCCATTCATATATGTAGCTAGGCCTTCCATCGTATACTCCTTCGCTGAATGCTGTATATTTGCCCTTATCCTTATACCTAAGCTCCTGAACCTTATATACCCTATCTGCTAAGGTCCTAAAATCTCCGCTTAGATTGAGATCTAGTATACCGTGTACAATGGGTTCTGAAGTCACGTATGTAACTGGGATGTCAACCCCATATATATTTACAAAGTCTCCATTCATCAACTTATTAATCTCATTTAAACCCTTTCTAACGGGATCGTAGTTATCGAATCCGAATAGCTTGAATCCCTGTGCAATGTAGTATAGGTAGAATCCACTTCCCCAGTTTAGGCTTGAGTCTGATGCTATTTTATCGAATCCAGTCTTTACATATACGATGTAGTCGATTATATCTGAATACTCTGGAAACCTCTCCTTAATCCTATATAATGCTATTAAAAGTCTACCCGCGTCACTAGGAGTAGTAAGCCTTTTATAGTTTGTAGGTTTACCTGTATCAGCGTTATATCCCCAGTATGGAATACCATCCGGATTAAGCTCTCTATTAACGAGGAAGTCTAGGACCTTCTCAAGCCTATATTTAACTCCCCATTCACCAGTAATATTTATTAAGCCTATATCACCAGCGTCTAAGACTGCGAGTATATAGCTTGCTAGATCCCAGTCCGTGAATCCATGCCAAGTCAGCTTCGCATAGTGTAGGCCTGTATTAGGGTTTACACCTACTCCAGGCTGGAAGTATCTCCATGCAATCCTGGCATATGATGCTAGGAGACTTAGATCATCTTCATTATTTGATTCATTGGATTTGTCTATAGTTTTAACGCTTGAGTATATTAATGCTGTGGATATGATTATAGCTATAAATATAATTATAATGATATACTTTATCCTTCCAGAGCCTAACCCAGTGTATCTGTATGCTGTATACATTGATTCACCTATCTAGATAGAACTAATAAATTAAATTGTCCCATTATGTTAATTAACTCTTAAATTTAAGTGTGATTGACATTGGGATAGAATTCTAAGATACATTTAATATATTGATTAAAAATAAGTTATATTCTATTGGTGATCTAATGAGGTACATAGCGATCTTAGTGATGTTGATTATATTGGCTTTAATCCCAGCTACATTCGTGTACGCCGCCGAGGCTGGGCCGGAGGTCGATTTATGGGATATATTATCTAGGGCATCGACAGATCCTAAGGTTTTAACAGCATTTATAATCCAGCTTCTAATGGGGATTGGACTAGGGTATGTATCGGTTAAGGTAGCTAAATACATCCTTACATTCATAGGGATATTGATAATTGGATCGATATTATCCGTATGGAGTCTAGGCGGTAGTGTAGAGGAGTATATAGTGAGCCTCGGAAGCCAGTTCAAGAGCCTGGTACCATATATTAAGAATCTACTGATTACATTAGGTATCTTGACGGTAGGCCCGGTTACATTAGGATTTATAATAGGGTTTATAATAGGGCTAAGGAAATAGCGCTATACATCTAGAGACCATACTCCTTTTTTACATAAGTAGGAGACATTATTGGAATGTTGGTCTTTATATTATGATGACATGATGTAATTTATGGGATATATAATATGGGTGTCTTTAGAGTTAAGGCTAGAATCTGGAACCCGTTTAAGCCTGAGAATGCTATTGAGGTGAAGTTGATTGTAGATACTGGCGCTACATATACTGTATTACCAGCTAAAGTTCTTGAGAAACTCGGTATTAAAGCTATGAGGATTACTAGGCTTAGACTAGCTGATAATAGAGTTCTTGAAAAGCCTCTTGGAGAAATCGGGATTGAGATTGAAGGGTATAAGGCTAGCGCCACACCAGTGATTTTCGGGGATGAAGATATTTATCTATTGGGTGCTGTTACGATGGAGCAGCTTGGATTAGCTCCAGACCCCCTTGAAAAGAAGTTGAAGCCTACTGAAGCACTACTAATGAAATCTATAGTTTACATAATTTAATCGAGTAATTAAATTGCCATATTGAGTTTAGACTATAGAGTCTCTATATTTTATATCTGATCAAATTAGATTTATTTAAGATATGACTTTATATAATGCAAATACATCATTCTCATATATGACGATATAGTTTTCAGGTAATTCAGTTATATTATACCAGCCGCTACCCTCAACCCACCATATGAAATAATATGTACCATTATAAGACCTAATACTATGATACATGTCTATTACAGAGCCGTATATCACATTTATATTATTATTTAATGTCGTAGGCGAGTTGGGTATGAATTGTATCCAGTGGAAGTTCATGGGTACGACTAGAGTCGATCCACTCGGTATGTTATTGTATGCGTAGTTAATTATTTCAAGTAAGTCATCTACATTATCTATTGGAATAGTATTTTGTAGGTATCCAGTTGGAATATGGTAGAATATCTCGTTGCATACACTGAAGTAGAAGAATTTGGTGTATGGAGTTGGGTTATTGGGTGTTGAAGCTAGATATGGTATTGATATAGATGCTAGAAGGAGAATAATGAGTACCGGGGGAAGAACTTTATATTTACTTAGTCTACCCGAGATATACTCCAAACCCTTTACACAATATATTGGTAGAGGTAGTATAAGCATAAGAATAATTCTGCTTAATAAAATAGTCTTGACGCCGATTAACTGGGTAAATAATAATACTATAGTTAATATTGCCCAGATATTTAATATATCGTCTTCAACCCTATTCCATAAGCTGAAGATAGATGGAATAATAAGGATTATGGAAGTGTATATCAGAAATAGGAGGCCTATATATGTATTGTGTAAACCAGAACTAAATTCTATGTATGAATGGGGGATGTTTAGCGAGTAAGTCTCGATATTGAATCTCTGATATATGAATAATATGGATGAGACTATGATAGAGGATACATAGACTTTATCCAATACTCTATTCCTATAAAAATTGATCAGAGTAGCTAGAGTTAATATCCCTATTAGATATACTGCTGCTAATTCATGGCTCCATACAGCTAAGAAACTAGTCAATACACCTGAATATTTTATGCGTTTATCATGGGAATTGAGTAATATTAGGGTGGTAATTAAGAATATTAGTCCAAGCATGTTCCTATATAGATCCCATGCAAGTCTAAGACCTATTAAACTTAGTGAGGATATAGATACTAGTATTAATAACCACTTGATACTAAGTCTCAGCCTGTAATATGCATATAACCCTATTAAGGTAATCATTGTAGCATATAAAATCGGTCCTAGAAACTTTATAATCCAAATTGGATTAGAGAGGATACGGTAAAATGTTGTTTCGATAATGTAATATAGTGAAGTGGTTTTAAGCAAATCTGGAATACTCTCCATTAAATAGGTGCCTTCAACCATCTTAGGAATATAATATACAGTGGTATCAAAACCTAAGGGATATGATCTAGAGAGAAGCTCTGGAAAAATTCTAATAGCTAATGGGATTGAGAATAGAGTTAATAGTAGTTTATAGAGTTTCATTATAAGAAATAAGATTATTAACCTGAAGATATAATATTATCTCCCAATGTTTTAACACCCGTCTTCTCGGTCTTGATCCACTTATACGGCCTTCTAAATAGCTCTAGGAAAACAGACTTCAGGGCTATAACAGCCTCTAGAATCCAGTAGAAGTATATTGAGATGGCTAGGAGGATCTTCCTAAATGTTATAGGTCTATTCAATAGTAGGTAGAGGGTCATACTGATTAGCGTTAATATATTTATGGTGATTGCGAATGGATATGCATACTGGTATATTGAGGGTATAAGGAGGCCTAGGAATATAGATAGATATGTAAATAGTGATAGTGATAGGATTATAGGCCCAGATAATAATATCTCCACATCTATAGACTTTAAGTTACCTAATTTAATTAATGAACCATATCTAAGGAAGTTTTTAACATAACCTCTATACCATCTTGTACGCTGTGATATTAAAGCCTTTAATGTAGATGGAGACTCCTGGTAAGCATATGCTTCATCGATATATTTAACTATATAACCATGTTTAAGGAGCCTGAGTGAAAGCTCTAGATCCTCGGCCAACTCATCCTCATTAAATCCACCGACCTCCTCTAAAACATTCCTCCTAATGAAGAAGCAGCTTCCAGTTATCGGTATAAATAGATTTAGCTTCTCCCTACCCCTCATAATAAGGTTATACCATATCTTCTCCTCGACAGATGTGAGTTTAGTAATTAGGTTTTGATCCTCATTAACTGAGATAGGCTTACCCTGTATAGCGATTACATTATCATCATTAAATATTTTTGAGACTCTCCTAAGTAGATCGGGTGGGATGATACTGTCTGCATCAAATACACCTACAACGTCTCCAGAGACGTGTTTTAAACCTATGTTTAATGCATGGGGCTTCCCCCTCGGATAATCCTCCCTAATGACTTTAAAAATCTTATATCTCTCCATATAATTCCTTGCAATATCATAAGTTCTATCCCTAGACGCACCATCAACAATAATTACCTCAATCTTATCATGAGGATAATCCTGCTTCAATATACTATCTAAAAGTCTATTTAAGACACTCTCCTCATCCTTAGCAGGGATTATAATAGATATTTTAACCGGATCATATTTATTCAAAACATTTTTATTAGATGGATGGAACTTTAGACCATGTAAACTAATATAGATATTGTATATGAGCCATAAAATAATGATGATGAATGAGGCAAAGAGTATATATTCCAGTAAAATACTTAAAATACTGTATCCTATCATGATTAAAAATAAAATATCTTTTAGAATAAAAATAGACTAATATATTATAAGGTAATGATACGCATATACATAATTCTTTTAAAACCTAGATATGATTTTTACCATACCTCCAATTTACAATAGAATTTCTATCCACCGAGTTCCAAGAAAACATTATTCCAATATGGATAGATGTATCCCTAGATTTTTCTCCAGATAATCCTTTACAGTCTGAAAATCTTTATCAGCAGTAATTAGCTTATGGATAGGCTCATCCTCCTCCCTCAACAGCTTTATATAAGATATATGAAGTAGATCTAATGCCCTTAGATTAAGGGTTGAAGCAATCTCTACAGCGTCTGCTATCGGCTTATATATTCTTCCTAGAGGAGTAGTCTTCGATTGAGTTTTAATCCCTCGATATCTTAAGTTAAATCTTCTAATAAGATATAGGATTATAGCGATGATAGTGAGCCCCCTATCTAAGCCAAGCCTATCAGCTATATCGGATAGTAGTTTCCACTTTCTAGATAAGACGCTAGCTAACTCCAATATCGTAAGCTCTGAAATAACTTTATACGTCTCCTCCTCCAATATCTTGGTAGCGTCTCTACTTCTAGAATCACTAGGATCTAATGCCGCAACTATTATACTCGTATCTACATACGACATTAAAACCTATCCCTCCCCCTAAGTAATTCCTCCAATATACCCTTAATCTTAATAGGTATCTCACCATACTCCGTTTCAAGCTTAAATAATTTCTCGACAGCCTCATTCACCTTAGCCATCCACTTAAGCTCGTCAACGCCTATTCTAATTAAGTCTCTTAAAGCCTCACTCCTCGAATTATATATACCTAAATTAATGAGCATATCGATAAAACCTAATGTATCATCATCTAATCTAATGGGAACAACTCTAACCACTTTTAACACCATTTATATATGTATACGTATACATATATAAAATCCTTGAAGCCGTGGATTTATACTTAACCATGAGTTTTCATAGTTAGACTCGAATATCTTATCTACCTGAATATTGCTTAGGGTTCTTAAGAGGTTATTTGAGTCAAGCTGACAGCTTCAACTAGTTTCTCGGCCTTTGCCCTCAGCTTACTGTCTTCTGTCACCAGTATTAGACTATTCTTCTCCGCGAGGACTATGTAAGATGCGTCATAGGCTGTTAAGTTTAATTCTATCGCAGTTGATAGGATTTCATCCTCATATGGATGGGAGCTAAGTATCTTCATAAATTCCAGGGTTTCTGTAAATAGCTTGACGATTTTGGAGGCCTCCTGTGGAGTTATTGCCTTGAATAATGCGGCCTCCTTCCATAAGGCATTGACTACCTCGTATATCGTAAGCTATTGAATGTAATTGTCGTATAATACTTTTAGACTTCTAAGTTTTAAAGCGTAGATTACTGAGGATGTGTCGAAGAGAAGCTTCCCCCGCATTTCAACTTTACCTACCTTCCCTATCCTCCCTAATACTCTTTACTATTCTATTGATATCGATCTTATCAAGGGCTTCACCGATCTCACCAAGCTTTTCCTCAAGCTCCTTTAAAGTGAATTTACTCTTAACCAATCCCCTTATTCTCCTATTGTATGTAAAGCCCTCTTAATAGCCTCACTCCGATTCAAGCCCTAGATTTAGCTATCTTAAAAACCTTTCAAGAAACTTCTTATCAATACGAATAAAGATGACCTTTGAAGACATATATAATGTGATATATCCATACTATTATTAATGTGATCAGGGTAAACGACTTAGAATTTTCGCATCCTTTTATTTTAAAAGTATACGTGGAACAAGTCTTTTTATTTCCTCTAGTTTGTCGAAATCCCTGTCATAGCTTACAATGGTCTCTATGCCGTTCTCTAAGGCTGTTGCTGCATGGATAGCGTCCCTTGGTTTTATTTTATACTTTTCCATGAGGCTCTGCGCTCTAAGAACTACGCTCCTCTTAACATTCAAAAACTTCAAGTTCGGGAACTCTAAGAGCATTCTACCCAGTTCTATAGAAGGTTTTAAGCCGAATATCTTCCTTACTACCCATACAACTTCATCCCATGTTATCGTCGCAGTGCACGCCTCAACAGACCCTTCAGAAATTTTCAGGAGAAACTCCTTCGATTCCCTCGCCTCCTCTACAGTCTCCAGCTTATATATGGCTGGATATAAAAATATGTTTGAATCAACGTAAAGCAAACCTCTCCTCAACTTCACTTTCTATCAACCTCTCCATATCGATCTTTTCAGTAAGCTTCTCCTTAACAACAGAACAGAAGCCTTCAACAAATTCTCTCGGACTTTTCCCAGGAATTATAACTATCTCCCCTTCTCTAACCTCCATTACGACCATATCTCCGGGCTTAATATGTAGGTAGTCCCTTATGATCTTCGGGATCACTATCTGGCCCTTCGGCCCAATTTTCCTCGGAATCTTCATTCTAACCACATAGTAAGAAAGGGTAAAACCTATATTTAAAACCTTTTCCTACTATATGTTCCTATACACTACGAACCTTGTCATTTGTATCGGAGTAAAATTCTTGAAATATGAGGTATAAACCTAATATATTATTATAATAGTAGAGTAAGCTATTACCATAAGCTCAGAGAAAAACACTATAAGAAAGTAACATATACAAAATAGGTATATGTAGAGTCTTTACCAAGAATATTTATCCTTACTTTCATAAAGTAGTACCTTTATATGGTAGTACCCTATCTTATTTTTGGTGGTGCCACTGAATGTTGTAAAGGTTACTAGGAAAAGACAGATAACTTTACCTAAAAAAATCTGTGATAAACTGGGGATTGGCCCTGGAGACTATGTCAGGATATATATTGATAGAGATAATAGGATTATTGTCGAAAAGGATCTAGGTATTGATGAGTTAGCAGGCTCCCTCAATCCAGGATATCACCTGAAGGATTTAGCCGAGGAACTTGATAAGGAGAGGAAGCATGGGGAAAGATAATAGGGCGTTCTACGATTCAAACATCTTAATAGCTTACTTATTTAGGGAGGGGGATAGGTTCGAGACGGCCAGAGAGATCCTTAAGAAACACCTCTCAAAAGCTATATCAATAATCTCTATACATGAAATCCATATGTATAGCATTAAATTCAATGTCGAAGATAAATTCATTAAAATAAAGGGATCACTACATAATCTATTCAAGATTATACCTCTAAACCAAGATATATGTGTCGAAACCTCACACATCAGAAGGAAATATAGGCTCCCAGAGATAGATGCACTTATACTAGCTACGGCAATATACGGGAAATACACACACTTCTACACATTCGACAAAGACTTCGAAGAATTAAACAAAATAAGAATAAAGGAAACGATGATATACTACTTAAAATAATACTACCAAATAACCGAACACATTAACATACCAACCCTTATACAGCATTTTTCACCTTACCTCTCAAACGGCTCTCCAAATACATCTAGTATTATTGAATATTTAATTAGATCTCAGATAGATCTTAACTTTAAAATTATATAGATGGGTTAGTTTATATCTTATGGTGGTGAGAAGGAGGCTGTAATTATACCTATTGATGAGTATGAAGAGTTTTTGGAGGATCTTCATGATCTAGCTATAGTTGCTGAGAGACGGGAGGAAAAAACCTTGACTACTAATGAGATTAAGAGGATTCTAAAGAAATATGGCCTCATATAAAATCCTATGGAAGAAATCTATCACGAGCATAACCCTATAATCACCAATCCTAGGGGAATATAATGGGTATTCCCTCAACTTCTTAACATATTTAAATGGACCCTACTCAAAGCCTCAACAGAGCTTATTATTTAAGTATAGATACTTTATATTTTATTGCCTCCTTCTTCAATTCATTATCATATGTGGCTAGGGGCTTTTTAATTCTTTCCGCGGCTGATAATACGATTTTATCGTTGAAATGAGATAGACTGAGTTTAGATTCTGAGATTATTTCTATAGATCTCTTAATGTCTTCACCCGTATCTGTTACTATCCTTACCTTGGGAGACTCTAGTATCCTATCTATTACATCCTTAACATCATTCTGCTTCAATCCAAGCTTCTTCAACACCCATACAACTTCATATAGAACAATTATTGGGACGTATAACATGTCGATGGAGTCTAATAGCCTTCTAGCATCTTCATGAAGCTTTGAATCTCTAATTATAGCGTGAATAAATACATTGGTATCTACAACAGCCTCAATCATATATATTCATCCTCTTCCAAAGCCTCCTCCACAGCCCTCTCAATATCTCTAGTAGTGACCTCCTTCCCTAATTTGAAGGTAGGTAGATCAAGCTTAGGCTTCTCCATAATAATAACGCCGTCCTCACATCTTACTAGTAGAATATCACCTATTTTTATCCCTAACTTCCTCCTAATCTCAGCTGGAATAGTTACTTGATAATTTCTAGTAACTTTAACCTGCATACTAGATAAAATATCCATCACTGAGTATTTAAATAAACAGTTAACTACAATAAATTTGGATATTGTCTTTATATGAGCTGGCTTAGGTCTATCACATTGATAAGCCTCTCCACCTTCCTCCTTAGCTCCTCATCCTCAAGCTTAAATAACTTCTCAATAGCCTCATATACCCTAGTCATCCACCTATACTCTTCAATACCTATTTTAATCAAGTCTCTCAAAGCCTCACTCCTAGAACTATAGACACCCAGATCAATAAGCATATCAACAAATCTTAAGACTTCATTATCCAATCTCAGAGGAATCACTCTAACCACTTACAACATCAAATATATGTATACGTATATAAGCAAATACCCCTAAACAAATCTGATAAGGATAACTCATCATCTATAGCAAGTTTAATAAGATATGGTACTACACCTGATAACCCAGCCATCGAGATGGTTAGAATTATAGAGAGACTTTAGAAGACATACTAACCAATCTATCGAGGAGACGACTCCCTATAAAACTCGCTCCCCCAGTAACTAGAACATTATTAAACATTATATTCATAATATATGGAGAAATATCCAATAAACCTGGCTATCAAATTTATAGTTTATTTAATAGTTTCCTCTATCCTCTAGAATACCATATAAATTAATTTCATAAGACTCTTTGATTTTACCACCTATATGCTTATGATGGGGAAACGTCTTAATATTTTTATAGTGTGGCGCATTATCCCATCGACATATTAATTTCCCACTCTATTCCATCCAATTATAGGAGTATATTATTTCTTTAGATGATACATATTCTCTAATATAAAGATATGTATCATTTATTAGAACTGCTTTTACCTTGATATAATAGAAGTTTCTACCACGTTTAAAATCGATTATTTCGTAAGTTTTAATTCTAAATAGGGTAATCCAGTTCTGAACATGAATATATGGTTAATGCTTTAGCTCGAAGCATGCTCTTCTAATAATTATTTCAAATAAATGTTTTCGTAATGTTTTCTTTAGGAATCCCGGAGCTTATCCTATGTGGAGTTTTCTTAGATCATTTATTATTTCTTTTTTCCTAGCTATTGCTTGTATTACTTCTTTATCCGTTGTTAATGGTTTAGCGTTTCTCGCAATGCATTGGGCTGCTATTAATGCATCGAAATAATCTAAGCTGTATTTCTCGTATAAATGTAATGCTATAATCATATCTAGAGGAAGTACTGGTTCAATAGAATCGCTATTTATTAATATGTTGAGAAGCATCCACGTTTTCAACCTTTCACTGAATACTAAACCACGGGATTTCATCAATAAGTCGAACTCGATGAGAGATGCTTGTGAGACTCTTCTTTCCTCGCCGAGATTTTCAATGATTCTTACAGCATCTTCGTGTAATGGGTCAGAAGGTTTGAAATACGCGATTAGATAAACAGTGTCAACGATCTCCACTCTTCATCACTCTCAATAATAGCTTTGATGCCTCGTGATCTTCTTCTCTCCAGTTCTTGAACTTCTCTTCAAAAACACGGGCGATATCATTATAGATCTTATCCATAATGATCAGTTCTATTACACCATCATCACGTACTCTAATCAAAACCTTCCTCTTACTCTTAAGACCAAGTCTCCTCCTCACCTCAGCTGGTAAAACAATTCTCCCACGTTCATCAATACTAACCACATATTCCATAATTTCCCACCATAATATAGATTCCCATAATAAAAACTATATATTTTATTAAAAAACTTGAATTAACCCATCATGGATATAAGTTGAATGCAATATTATACACTCTAGCCTATCCTCCTTAATTTATATATAGAATGCCACTCTCATCATCATATCTAATCTTCATCTAACCTCAACCCACCTATCTCTACTAATACGCTTCCCAACATTCCATATTATATCCTTAACATCTATAACAGTCACTATCTTAATATTACCAGCAATATATTTAAATACAACGATAGTACTTGGTTTAGCTAATATAGAAGATAGGATATTCGTGACCTTTGATAAGGGCTTCGGTGAATTGATAGTCAGGGAAAAAGCGAGGGTTAAAGGATTAATCCTACTAAGATTCACTCCAAAACCCCTCAGCAAATAACCTAAATACCATGCACGGGCAACCACAAGTGAGAGATGTAGATGTATATTTATCTCTTAAGTAAATTTAGATCATTATACATGTAAAAGGTCTCAAGCTTTTAATTAAATTGATACGTCCTATAATTTATTCCGTTACAAAAACTCCACTTTACAACCATCTTTTTAGTGGTTTAGAACTCGTCAATCAGATCTAAAATAAACTAGTTGAGATAATTCAGGGAGATTAGAGATTATTAAGTGTGTCATGGTGGAGAGGGTGGGTGATGGAAGATGCTTTGTTTAAGGTAACGTTTTATAGCCAGCCTGCTTAAAATGCTTATCGAATGTAAATGCATTCTTAATATCAAGCCTATTCATAATTATAAATGAAGTACAGTCTGTGAAGCTCCACATTTTATCCCTATATTTGATAAATAGTTTCCAAGCCTCGCTAAAAATCTCTTCATCAACGTTTATGATCCTCGTCACCCTAGATTCCAAGATATATTTACCTACTTTAACAGCCAATTCCTTATTCCTAGTTAATCTTAATATAACTGTAATGACTTCGTCGAAGACGTAGTCCGATGTATAGAATATTATGGGACCATACTCTCCCTCAAAAACCTTCTTCATAAAAGACCTTGCAGCAACATGATTCTTATCTCTTATATTATAGTATGCTATATATGCAGATGTATCGATGAAGACCTTCATGACTCTTCACTATAGATATACTCATCTATGTTACTCGAATCAGTATCTACACCGAAGTCTAGAGGCTCGGAGTTTATAAATGAATCATCCTCTAAACCATATCTCCAGATAATCCACTCCTCCAAAGCCTCTCTAAGAACATCCTTAAGAGACTTCCCCTCTCTTTTCGCAATCTCCAAAAGCCTCTTATGCAGTTCCTCAGATACCGTAGTCTGAACAACCTTCATACATATCCCGATAAATCTATCATTACATCCATATTTAAATTTTCGAGAAAATGCATTTTTAGATGTATATTTACATCTAAAATAGGATTACAATATTTTCCTCAGCCTCCCTAGTGACTACCCTGGCCTCTCTACAATCTTTAGAACATCAGTTCTATCATGTGGAATATACTATAGATGTGAGTGGATAGAAGTATAGGTGCCTAGATTTTTCAGTATCATTAACAGATTCAGAGATATGTTATAAATTATACGAGATTATAGACATATTTAACATTAATATACTACCTTTAATGAAGTCACTGAGATAATCAATTTACTTACATCCATAACAAATTAATGAAGTTATTAAATATTCTTTGGAGACTATTTAGTGACATAGGGAATTGTTACAGCCATACCCTTATAGGAGAGTTGGAAAATGTAGACTAAATGGATAATATATTATTAAGAGACTATGAGTATAGATATATCCTTATTATAAATGTATTACTTTAGCATAGAATAATCCTTCAATCGCCTTATTCACCCTGATCATTTATCTATACTCCTATATACCTATCCAGAGATGATTACTACATTAATAATAATATTGTTATACCCTCAACTACATTTTTTACATGCTGATCTGCTGTGAATACCCACCACTTTATTTTTGCTAATGCTATAAGGAAACAATCTGCTAGGGATAATAGATTATAATATTTGAGCATTAGCTTAGTTAAGTCAACTATCAGCTCTTCATAGGTAGTATTTCTATAAAGCTTTTTTACATAATGTTGGTAGATAAATATTTTTAGATACACAGATTATTTGTGAATTATTCCAACTTGTTAACAAAATTGTTAATAAATGGGAATAAAATAGTTATAATTATGAGGAATATTATAGAGAGAGCTGTGAGATTAAGGTTCTACATACTTCCTCATTAGAGGCAGTTACAGGTATGAAGGAGAGAAGTCTTACA
>Ga0190367_1000298_pt1 | contig 37591 bp, 25 predicted proteins | sample 4872181011_MG_FD_171838 | JGI IMG/M metagenome (GOLD analysis project Ga0190367, IMG submission 171838) | Hydrothermal vent microbial mat bacterial communities from Southern Trench, Guaymas Basin, Mexico - 4872-18-10-11_MG | ecosystem: Environmental > Aquatic > Marine > Hydrothermal vents >... | reverse complement strand
TTTAAATATACCGAATCGCTATTTCTTATGTCGAATTATAAATTTTAACATCTTTCTTTCTAGAATAGACGCTCTAGAGTTCATCGGGTAATAAAATTGAAATTAAGGGGGCTTAATAGCAAATTATTTATAATTGATGTGCATAACGATATCATATCATACAGCTCAAGTAGACAATAGCTAGTAATCTCAATTTTGATAAATTATATTGCATTGAAGAAAAGGAAGACAAAAGGTTGACAGAATAAGTATCTCATTTTTACTCCCACTGGATATTATCGATATTTTTAATTCTTCTGAGCACAATAATCACAGTGTTATCTGGATCGGGACACATCACCTTAACCTCATTCTCCTTCTTTTGCCAAGGGAGCTTCTCACCACTTTGGAGCACCAAGACCTAGGGAAAAATAGCAGTGATTAGATGTGGCAGACCTTAGGCTTCCGTTTCCATTCGGTAAAATTTTTTGGAACACAAGGAAGTGCCAAATCGAGCTCATCTCCAACTTTTAGTTCAGCTGCACAGACCCCTCTAATATCAATTACCTTTCCAATTATTTTGATATTCATACAAAAACGCTCTTACAAATCCTCTAAATGATTCTTAGATATAAAAGCCTGTATTGAAAAGAAGGAAATGTTAATGCCCTAAGTTTTTCTCAAATGTTTATTGCATTAAAATGATTTTGATGGATAAAAAATATTAAAGACAAGTACCTTCTAGGATATGTATACGTTTAGTTGCGTCTTTTAGTTTCAAGATTAGATTTGTTCTTCTTCAAATGATTCGGCGATTTCTACTATTACCTCTTCTGCTGTCGGTTCGCTAGGAACACCTAACCGTCTTCTCTTCTTTAAGATTATCAAGGCAGCTACAGGTACCGTTAGTATTATCATGACTATCACCATGCGTAGATCAAAAGGTAATGTTGGTGGCTTCACAACGAATCTAACTTCGTCATATCCTCTATTTCCAGCCAAATCAAATGCGACCACAACAATGCTGTGTTCGCCTTCAGACAGTGTTATCAATCTCGAACCACTCTCATCCCATTCATTGCTGCTGAGCTCACCATCAATAAGAACAATAACGTTGTATATCCCAGAAAGTTCATCGTGGGTTCTCCAAGTCAAATTTACCTTACCAGTAATCTCCTCATTTTGGTGAGGTGAAAGTATTTCAACTATTGGTGCTGTCAGATCCACAACAACATCGAAACTCTTGTCGAAGGAATATCCCTCGGAATCAACTATTAGGACTCGTACTTTGTGCTGTCCCTCATCGGAAATGTTGATGGGGTATGTAATCATGTATGAGCCAGAATCATAGGATTCTTGGAGTACCAATGAGTCGTCAATATAAATACTTATGTTGAACTCGGCGTATGCTGTTATGTTTATGGCTAGGCTGAACGATGTTTCGTTGAAATAATATTCAACAAACACATATCCAAGTAGACCCACTACAACCTCTGGGGATGCTGAGACATGAACACTTATTGTCTTCATATCATAATTGCCAGCCTTATCATAAGCCTCAAACTCAATTATGTGGTCACCAGAAACTAATCGTAGTACAATATTACCCTCCTCAGACACATTTTGCCAGTCACCACCATCAACCCGCAACCTGACTAGGTATATTCCGGAGAGATAATCATTTGCCATCCAACTTATTGGGACTTCTGGTGACGTTATATTATTTGGGTTGTCAACTAAGACTTTAACGTCGAGTATTGGAGGGGTCTTATCTATGACGAGTACTATGCTCTTCTTCGCCTCGTTACCAAAGATATCTTTGATCACAAAACTTAGGTTGTATATGCCTTCAGTATCCAAGCTTAGTACAAAGCTGAGATTGTTCAGGCTTATTGTACTAGTTCCGTTTATTATTATGGTTATTGGAAGTGAGTAATTCGATGTATCGAACAGAGATATGTTTATCTGGATTAGAGACAGGTTGTAGTAACCCTCAACAAACGGGGGTTGTGGCAAATAAACTGTGATCTCTGGGCCTAGGACATCAACATATATCTTCATATCGATAATCTTTGTGTTTCCTGCTAGGTCGACAGCTTTGATATACAGTATATGTTCGCCACCAGCAATACCTGTTAGGTACAGAGATGTGTTTGTTCCTACATCCATCCATGAGTCTTCATCTAACCTCAAATAGTAGGCTAGGATACCTACATCATCAGAGCCATTCCAGCTTATAGTCATATTAGTCCACGTAATGTTTAGGTCGAGGGAAGCATTATAGAAGAGAGGATCTATACCTACAAACCATACCTCTGGGGGCACAATATCTACATATACAAGCATCGTCTTTGTAACCGAGTTGTTTTTGGTGTCGTTGGTGAATATTGTTATGTTGTTCCAGTCTCCGACTGTTAGGCCCGCGAAGATGTATGAGGTTATGTTATTGTTCGTGGAATAGATCCTCTCACCATTCATGTACAGAGTAACATTGTTCACATATCTACCAAACGGCACGAAGTCCCATACCACAGTAATGTTTGTTGTGTTAACATATGCGTATAGAACACCACCAACCAAATATGTTCTAGGCTCATATATATGTATGTCAAGCCTAACAACCTTTATCATCACGGATATAAGTGATCGCCAACCAGCACAGTCCACTGCCTCAACACTCAAGTTATAATAATTATCAATGCATGTGTCATTTAGCCTAAATCTTATCTGCGTAGAACCACTATACTGTGCAAGGATAGTTGTGTTGTGGAGTGTTCCATTGAGATATGTATTAATTACTATCTGCTGCGAATACGGATTATCTTCAAAGCCGACCCATACATTAAACGAAGGTAGCACATAGTATAGGTCGGTATCAGCAACATATTTCGAATTTGTTATGTCTATGATCCACACACTTGGTGGTGTCAGATCCACATAGAATCTAACCTCGGACGTATCCTCATTCCTCGCATAGTCATAGGCCTTGACAATAAATTCGTATTCGCCCCCCTCATCTAAGTTATCGAGGATATACCATCTAGAATCACCGCTAAGTTTGTCTGTTAGTAGAGTCTTAGTATAGTTAACCATAAGCCGGACCTCAAAGTAATCAAGCCCCATATTATCGGATGCGCTCCATGTTATGTTTAGGCTTGTTGAATTAATGTATGTTCCATTACTAAGGTCTCTTATAACTACTGAGGGTCTTGTATTGTCTACCCACACAAATATGTAGTTGTATCCAACATTCCCAGCAGAGTCTTTGGCGGTAGCATTTATTATGTATGGACCATCACTAACCGCTGTGGTATCCCAATCATATGTGAAACTATCAAACTGTGTTGTAGAAGCAACCAACGAATCATTTATATATAGCTCTAAGATATTGGGATTCCTATCATCCGCAGACACAACTATCGTAACAACACCACCATGATAGGAACCATTTGCTGGCGCACCTATTCTGACTACTGGTGGTGAATTATCCACAAAAACTATTATTCTTCTAGACACCCTATTCCCAGCGTTATCTACAGAGGTGACATTTATCTCCCAATAACCATCGCTATATCCTGTTGTGTCCCATTCATATGTATGGGTACCCACACCTACCCAAGAATCGACAGATGTCGTATTAATCCTCAATTCGGAGAAAGTATTGTGGGGGTCATCAACACTAATGACTATCTCTACAATGCCGCCAACAACATCGCCGTCGCTTGGGGCAACAATGTCTATTGTAGGGGGCGTATTATCGACATCTACAAATATTGTGGATGAGACATTATTCCCAGCTAAGTCCTCAGCGTAGACTGTCAAGTTGTACCTCCCATCGGTGTATCCAGATGTATCCCAATTATATATATGAGTATTATTCTCACTCCAAGCATCCACCACAGATCCGTTGATGCTCAGAGATGCCGAATAAAGATTATCTTCGGAGATCTTCATGGACACCTGAATAGCTTCTGATATCAACGAGCTATTATTGGGTGATATCCACTCAACGGTTGGGGCTGTATTATCAACAAACACTATTATTAAGTCATAGCCTCTATTTCCAGCCCTGTCATATGCTACAGCCTCGATAATATGTTTTCCATCCTCCACTGTGGTGGTATCCCAGGGATGGATAATGGAGTTGGAGAAGCCAGTATATACAGAGACCCCATCTATGTAAAGTGTTACATTCTCAAGGAATTGCTCCTCAACATTGAGTTCTATATCCAGCACTCCACGAACATAGGAGCCGTTTGGAGGACTTACAATATTGACGGTGGGCTCTGTTAAGTCAACATAAATAATTATGCTATCCCAATCACTTTTCCCCTCAGTATCCCACACAACAATAGTTATGTTATGTGTGCCCTCAAATAGATCCGTGACGTTGTAAGATGAAGTACCCGCCGGTATCGAACCGTTTACTAGACTCCCATTAACGTATAGTTCATAGTGATCTATATTAGCCCCACTTCCAATCCACTCCACCAAAACCCAAGTTCTATTGAAGTAGGATTCGTTATCTGGAGAGACTATCTCGACAGAAAGTGGAATTGTGTGTACCCATATTGTGTATATCGAGAACCAACCAGCAGCATCATAAACCTTAATAGTAACATTGTATGTTGCAGGGGCTTGAAGACTACTTATCGTCTCACTGTCCTCAACATAATTCTGCTTACCACTATATGTATGCGTGGTATAGAGAGAATCATTGACAAAGATCTCTGCTTTTGATATCCATGAAGTATCGTCGCTAGCATTCCAGGTTAGAACAAATGTCGTTCCGACATCAGAATTGTTCAGAGGAGATACTATTGTTGTGCTGGGAGGAGAAGTATCAACATAGACCCTGACCATATCGGTATCCGTGTTCCCAGCTAAGTCGAATGCCCGAACATACACCTCATAGTACCCATCTGGAAGACCACTATACGTGTAGCTATTACTGACGCCTATATCAAGCCAAGCACCATTATTAAGGCGTATCTCATAGTGGTCTATACCATTGTCATCCGTTGCTGTCCACTCAACGGTAAATGTATTTCTGTTGAAAACAGTATCATTGCTCGGAGAAGTTATTGTGAGGTCGGGAGGCGACAAGTCTACAGTAAACAAAATTTTTTTCTCTTCAATATTCCCAGCCCTATCAACAGCTCTTATTCTAACATTGTGCATACCAGTAGGTAGGTTCTGAGCAAGATACCATTCTTGCTTACTATTATTTATCCAGCCCCCATCATCGATACTTATATTATAGTATGCTACCCCACTTAGATTATCGCTACCATCCCAAGTTATGTTTACATCCGTATAGTTCAGATATGAGTTGTTTGATGGGCTTATAATGAGTAGCTGAGGGGCCATAAAATCGATGTAGACGAATACTGTATCATATGCACTATTTCCAGCACCATCATAGCCAACAACAGTAATATTCCAAAGACCCTCAGATAGATCAGTAACATTATACCAGGAATTTGTTGTTGTACCTATCTTAGTTGTATTAACATAGATATCAAAGCTTATAGCAACCTCATATGTCCAGTTAACCATCACCCAGCTTCTATTAAAAGCATCATAGTTTTCTGGATTGTAGATATCTACATATAAAGCTGATGTGTGAACAATGATATAGCTTCTATCACGATTACCAGCATTATCATACGCCACAACAGTAACGTTGTAATCAACATCTACTTCTAAATCTTGAAACTTGTGGCTCCCAGTAATACTCGATGAGTCATAGTAGTATGTTGTGTTTAGACTCCCATTGAGATAAACATCGATCCTAACAATCTTCATGTTATCTGTCCCAGACCACCACACAAGAAACGTACTACCAACAGTTGAGCCATTGGTGGGCTTAGTAATCTTTATATTTGGCTTCGTAGAATCCACATGAATGATAATGCTATCTGATGCCGAGTTGTTAGCGCCGTCCCAAACCTCAACAGTCACGTTGTAGTGCCCATCACTGGATACGATGATCTGAGTTGTCTTGCTTACTGAGCTTCCAGATAGAGTTCCGCTTTCAACCTCGGAACCATTCACATATACAGTATACCTCGCTAAGATATTGTTATCAGATGCCGTCCAACTAATATTAAAGCTATACTGAGTTGTCCACGAATCGTTTGGTGGTTCCGAAATAGATACACTTGGTGGGGTCAGATCAACGATGAACGCTTTTGAGGAGATCCCCATATTCCCAGCAAGATCAAGTCCCCGGACATACACAGTATATGTTCCTTCGGTGAGACCCGAAAAAGTATAGCTTGTGGATGTGCCAACATTTATCCAGCCACTATCCCATGTACTATTTTTTAGTCTCACCTCAAAGTAGTCTAAGCCACTCCTATCACTATATGTCCATCTAACCATAACACTAGCACCACCAACATATTCTCCTGGATCAGTTATTGTTATTTGTGGTGCTGATAGATCAACACCAATAGTCACAGAATCTGTTCCTGTGTTACCTGCCTTGTCATATGCCACGACATCTACTGCGTATTGGCCCTCAGCGAGATTCCTGAATGTGTAGTTAGTACTAAGCCCAACATCGATCCATGCGCTACTCCACGAGGAATTGTATATCCTAACCTCATAGTGATCTATTCCGCTTACATAGTCGTCTGCGCTCCACGTAACCGTGATATTCTCAATGTTTGTCCATGACCCATCAGAGGGCGATGTAATGCTCACAATGGGATCAGATATATCCACAGTAAAATATACTACATCGAAATTCATGTTTCCTGCGAGATCATATACATATACAGTGACATTATGTTTGCCCTCCCCAAGATTCGTAAAAGTATAGCTAGTATCAGCACCAACATCTATAGGAGAACCATCATCCAAACTCACCTCATAATGGTCAACCTGATAATTATCATTACCTGTCCACGACACAGTAACACTACTACCACCAATATACGCTCCGTCTCCTGGGCTTGTTATGCTTACTGTTGGTGCTTGGTTATCAACAATGTACTCATAGTATGTAAAGTTTGTGTTCCCCGAAGTATCATTCGCCCAGATAGTGACGTTGTGAGGCCCATTAGCGTAACTCGGCGTATACCAGTAGTACTTATATGTGCCCGCGCCGCTCCACGTCTTCACTGTGGTTCCATCGATGATGAGCCTTACTGTGTCTACGCTTGTGTTGTCTGAGGCGACTATGGTTAGTGATATGTTTCCTGAGACATACGAACCGTTAGGAGGATTCGCTATTTCCGCCTGAGGAGGCTTTGTATCCGATTTGATTCTGAGCTTAGGATTATGCTTCTGGTCCATTTTGAGGATTACTTTATATCCTCGGTTTTCGAAGATCTTTGCAAATATTTTTGCTAGGGCTTGATCGCTCTCTATAACGACAATGCCTTTCTGGCTCTGCACATTTCTTCCTAACATGGATATCCGTGCTGATGGTAGCGCTAGGAGCATTAGCAATATTATCCATATCATCACATTCCTATGTAGCATTCCAACCATCTCTTAGACAATCGGAATAAGGCTAGTTAAGCATAAAAGTTCCAAAGGGCTTAAACGCAGTAAAAATAGGCAATAAGAAGCTTAAACAAAAAAGAATTAAATATGCTTAGGTTTTGGGTGGCCTAAGAATATACGGAGAAAAAACGATAACCATAGTATTAAACGAGAAGAAGAGTCTCCGACGGAGTTCGATTGGAAACACTGGTATAAAAGTAAGCATAAATACAGTTATGATCTCAATAATCGCTGGCAGGAGAGGAATTATAATAAGTATCGTTGCGGATTTCTCTATTCTGGGAGGGACGTTGACGTATACACTTTCATTCACTTCCGAAACATCATTGCTACCCAAATTCTTAGTGTCCACATCTTTGGTTGTATTGTCCCTAACAAGATTTTGCGAGAGGGGCTGCTCTCCCCCTCTACTTATCAATGTTTCATGAGACTTTGATTTCAAGTTAGTAGATATCGCTGAACCAGACACTGCTGAGACTCTAAATACAACACTACTCATTGTTTTATGTCCAGCATAATCAACGGCAACGACATATACTACGTGAAGTCCATCAGGGACACCACTAAATGTATGGCTGGTCGCCGTACCTACATTTATCCAAGAATTGTCATCAAGCCTAACTAGATAATACGCTATATCCGTTGAGGAACTCTGCCACCGAACGGTAACATCACTCGAGGATATTTCCTCAAGATCGCTAGGAGATATTATTGATATATCGGGTGGTGTTAGGTCTATCCTGTAAATCAGACTAAATGACAAAACATTTCCAGCCAAATCATATACCTCAAAGTCTATCGTATGTTTCCCTTCAAATAACGATAAGTTAAGCGTTGTTGAGACACCATTACTCCTCCAAGCACCACCATCAATACTATACCTAATCTCATGAACACCAAGATTATCGCTAACCGAGATACTTATGGTCAGCTTTTTTGATGACCAAACAGTATTATTGCTGGGAGAAAAGCCAAGCAATGTAGGTTTGGTCCTATCAACAATAACTCCAACAGCCGAGGACACAAAGTTTCCTGCGAAATCATAAGCTCTCACATATACTATATGCTCACCCTCCGCCAAGTCAAGAGTCACACTACTCTGCGTAGTGATAATCCATCCTCCTCCATCCACCCGGTACTCATAGTATGCGACACCAAAATTATCAGTTGCCGCCCAACTGATCGTGAAAGCGTCAGACTCAACGCCGATTCGAGGATAATCTACTGTTAGACTTGGTGCTGTTAGATCAACGTACATTATTACTGAGCTACTAGCAGTATTATCAGCATTATCATATACCCTCACCGTTATATTGTGTTGGCCCTCCCCGAGAGTTAGCATGTAGCTAAATGCGTTTCCAGACCATACAACACTACCATCGACAATAACTTCAACGAGTCTTATACCCAGATTATCACTCATATCCCAACCTACGGATATCCTTGTGCCTGCAAAGTACTCATTATCCGCTGGGGACAATAATGATACGCTTGGAGAAGCAGCATCCACATAGAAGGAAACAGTAGCAGTGGCAGCATTTCCTGCATTATCAAATGCTTTGACCTCAACTACATGTTGACCATCACCAACATTCGTAAATACATAGCTTGTATCAGTACTAACGTTGTTCCATGAGCCTCCATCAATCCTAACAAGATGATATGCTATCCCACTCAGAGCATCATTACTATTCCAACTCACTGTAACATCCCTAGTGTTCAACCAATCATCCTCAGCAGGGAAGACGATATTTACCGAAGGACTCGTCAGATCCACATAGAATAGCACATAGTCCTTAACGGTATTACCACCAACATCCATAGCCACGACAGTAGCATTGTGTCTACCCTCACCAAGGTTTATAAGTGTATAACTCATAGTTGGGGGATAGACTACGTCAACATATTCACCATCGAGATATATAGTAAAGTTCTCTGGGGCACCATCATAGCTCCACTCCAAAGCGACATCAGTAACGTTGAAAGTCTGATCTATTTTAGGACTAGTAATAGTGACGTTAAGCTCTTTCACGAGAACAACAACGTAGCTTCTATCACGATTACCAGCATTATCATACGCCACAACAGTAACGTTGTACCAAGTATCGGGCCTAAGCCCACTAAACCTATGGCTTCCACAAACATTAGAACTATCATAGTCATATGTCTGATTCAGAGTACCGTTAAGGAAGACATCGACTCTATCAACAACAAAATTATCAGAAGAATCCCAATACACATAGAAAGTAGTACTCACAACACTATCGTTCTGTGGATCAGTTATAGTAACACTGGGCGGAACAATATCCGAGTATACGTAAACTATCACGCTGTCTGTGTTTCCAGCCTTATCACTGACAACGATCTTTATTTCCCATCCGCCGTCATCGGGCACAGTCACAGTGATCGTAGTGCTGTAGGATGTTCCGTCCAGTAAGCCTCCAGGGTATCCTGTGGAGCTTCCGTTGACATAGAATTGGTAATCTCTGAGATCTAAGTTGTCTGTGGCACTCCACGATACGCTTATGTCGCGGCTGTTGTGCCAGGAGTAGTTGCTTGGTGAGGATATTGTGACTGATGGCGACGTGGTGTCTACTGTAATTTCGATTGATGTAGTTGCTATATTTCCTGCGTTGTCCACTGCTTTCACAAATATTGTATATGCGCCATCAGCTAAACTTGTGAAGGTGTGACCTGTTGTTGTTCCCTTATTTATCCATCCACTATCCCATGTACTATTTTTTATTCTTACCTCATAGTGGTTTATTCCGCTCAAGGTATCATCTCCTGTCCAACTTACTGTCACATCGCTGCTTGCTATGTATGAACCATTGGATGGACTTGTTATTGTGACTGTGGGCGCTGTTATGTCGACGGTTATTGTTATTGTGTCCCCTGCCCAGTTTCCGCACTGGTCATATGCCCTCACCTCAACAGCATGTGTCCCTTCACTCAATGTGATATCATATTGTGTTGCTGTTCCAGAAATGGCGTCGTACTGTAGGCTACCATCAACCCATATTTCGTGCTCTACAATGCTTGTTTCTATATCTGAGGATGACCAATATATTGTCACTGTTGTGGATGAGGTATTATAGTTGTTCTGAGGGTTTGTAATTGTGATTGAGGGTGTACCGATATCTTCGTAGTATACTGTTACTGTCCCAGAACCACTAACACTATATACAATAATGTAATACGTTCCTCCGATAGGAGCTGTGAAGCTGACTGATTCCTCACCGCCAACACCCACATTAGACACATTATATATTGTTTCTCCATCAGGCTTCAGAACCTCGAAACCTACATCTAGTGATGTGTCTGGAGAAACCCTTACTCTGTACTGACCATTCCCCACAACGTTGTTTAGTATCATTACGAATGCGTATCCACTTCCAGATAGGGAGGATGAGGCGGTTCCTGTCGGATCTATGCTGCCCCTTATTGGGAGAATATTAACAGTGTATCCTCCAACAGAACCTGTTGAGTTAAACACCAGACCGATGGCCCCAAGGGAGGATCCAGGATTATAGACTAGGTAGTCAAGTTGTCCAGCAGGGTTATTGTTCTCAGAGTCAAGGTAGCTGAGCGTAGCGTAGTCTACGGCTCCGCAAGCTAGATCTCCTGTTATCGTAGCATGGTATATTCTCAAGAATATTCCTGTCTCTGTAGTATCAACATAGAAACCATAGCTACTACCAGATTTACTATGAATCTTAGTTTGATATTTGCCTAGGGTTGTTTCCTCAAACGCTACGAATTTGAACTGTCCATTTCCTGACCACTGCTTAACTGTTATTAGATACCAACCAGATACTGTTGGAGTATACATTATCTCCTCATCTGCACCAATTGTATGTGTGGTTGAGTAGGCCGCAACCACGGGCTCACCGTAAGTATCGCCATACGGTGCGAAAAGAATTAGATCGAAGTCGGCTCCGCTAGGCACATCGAGTTTAAATCTGTATGTTTTACTGGCCTCCAGATACACTCTCCTGGCCCATACATGTGGTTTGAATCTATCTTCATTACCGCCGTATAATGAGAATCCTACAATTGTGCCAAGATTATATGCATAGAGTAAGGCTTCTATTGCTGCTCGAGCCTGCGCAAATCCCCATCCCTCCCATGCATCATCGAAACCATTTCCATCGTAAGATGCTGTATGATTTGTTTCCCATGCAGTAGCAAGTAGGTATCTCTTAATAATGTTGTTATAGCTATAGTTAGTCCAATAGGGATAACCACTAGTTTCATCATTATCAGTGTACCCATAAGCTCCAATCTCATTGAGCCAATCTAAATTACTGCTATTGGTAATCCAAGCAGTATACCCACCTATCGCTTGAGCCATCAATGCGCATATACCTGCAACATGCGGAGTAGCCATGCTCGTACCGCTCATCGGGATTAACGAATTGGTGAATTCTGTTCCATAATCTTCAGCATCATTAGTATCCGCCGCTACATAGGATCCTCCATACTCCATATCGTAAGTTCCACCTGGAGCCATAACATCAGGTTTTGTTGTATTTGCCGTTCCCGGACCAACACTACTATAGCTTGTCCTTTGTGGGCCATAGAAATCTGAAGCAGCAACAGTTATTACTTCATCGACTTCAGCAGGGGATCCTAGTGTTTGACCTTGAACGTCAGTTCCATCGTTCCCAGCGGCTACGGTTACGACTATTCCCTTCGCTATAAGCGCTCTAATGGCATTATCGATGCTTGCATCTCTTATAGGATTTCCATTGGAATCCGTTATTCCCCAACTATTGGTTTCTACCAGGATATGATATGTTTCAGCATTTTGCCATACCCATTCGATAGCAGTTACGATATCGCTTACTGATCCCTCAAATATATCCACAACAACAAGCTTTGTGTCTGGTGCGACACCAGAAAAGAGAGGATACCCACCAGAAGTTTGCGAGGGTATAGGAACCTCAAAATGAACGAAATATTGTAGATCCAAGTAATAAAAAATGAAAATCCCAATGATAACGCTATATGTATCAAAATAAAAGCGATATTCGAATGCTTTATTGACACTATTTTCATCCACATAGAAGCTCCCACTACCAGTTGTTGTCGTTCCCCGAAATGCTAAAGTACCATTGGGATAATAAATCGAGAAACCAAGGGTTGTATTTAGATATTGTCCCGCCTCCCATGATACGTATACTGCTCCTGTTGAGTTTATTCTAAATGAGTTTCTTACATAGTATGTTCCTCGTTCAACAGGCCCATATCCTGTAATATCTAGACTATCTGTAATATCATAGTCACTATCATTATCGGGATCCCCAGAATAAAATCTCCCAGCAGCAATACTTGATACATGAGTTCCATGACCACCAACATCAGTAGGAGAAGTATATGTTCCCGTCGGCTCATACCATCCAACCACTTTCACATTGAGATCGCTCCAAACACTCGAATTAGACGCAGCGTCTTCATACCTAGCCAACATAGGGTGATCAGTATCAACTCCCGTATCTAATACACATATCGTTGCGTTTGGATCGCCCTTAAGGCCAAGAGTATCCCATACATAACTTCGTACCCCAGTTAATATAGGGGCCCAGTCCGAATATGAAACGATTTCATACCCCCATGCTGGTTCTATTAGTCCTACTTTTCCCTGTGCCTGCCTTGCGAATGGTTCTATGTTGCTTGCTGGTATTATGCCTAGAAAACCGTTTATGAATTCCCATACTTTCAGTATTTTACCTCCCATTGTTCTGAAGATACTTATAGCTTCTTGGAGAGATTGTTGGTCCCAACAGAGGACTTCGATTTTCAGTGGTTTTTGTAGGGATCCGTTGACATAGATCTCTCTAAGCGTTTGGTCTATTCTGTCGTGGATGAGGTTTTGGTCTTTGTCGAGGAGTACTGAGCTTTCTGTAAGACCCTTTTTAAGGAGGTCTATTCCTCCACTCCCATAGTTTTTGTCTAGGTACATGACTTTTATAGGTATGTCACCCTCTAGAAAGTCTGTTTTTATTGGGATGTTGTTTGCTCTATGTGCTGATAGTCCTATGTGTTTCGTTTGCCTTCTTATATTGATATTTGATGGGATTTCTATTATGTTAAGGGTATATGTTAAGGTTGTGATTAGCATCAATATAAGTATTATTTGTATGTGTCTCAAAATCAGCACCCATAAGCCCTAGAAAAAGATGCGAAAGAAATACAATATCTTATCTGAAATTGTATTTATATATCTTTCTTTTTCGTAAATTTTTCGATTATTTAGAGGTAGAAATTCAAGCTTTTATGAGTTTTTGTGGGCATTTTTCGGGCCGCTACCAGTGGGGGTAGTCTAGTTTTTTGGCGAGTATTCTTATTGCTTTTGGTGACATTATGATAATTCCGTTTCTTATTGCCTGGCTTATTGCTGTGTATTTTGCTTCGCCTTCGAGTAGTGCTATTATTCCTATTGTTTTCTTCTTTGTTTTTGTTTGTATGGCTTTTAGTTTTTTGGCGAGTTTAGTGATTTCGTCTGGGCTTAGTCCTTTTGTTCTGATTTTTGCTTCGAATACTAATATGTTGTTGTTCTCTGCGATTATATCGGCGTTTTTTATGTTATTGAAGAATTCTAGAGTTTCTTTTATGGAGTAGACTTTTTCTATGTTTAGTATGAGTCTTCTTGTTGTTCCGTAGAATATGCTTCCTTCTTTGTCTTCGTATAGTTCGATCCTTTTTCCGACGGCCTGTTTTAAGAGTTCTCTTAGGTAGCTTTCTCCCGCTATTCCAAAGGCTCTTGCTAGCAGTTCTGTTATGTCTTTTTGTGGGGGGATGCTAAGTAACAACCATTCCTTCATTAGGGGGTATGCTATGTTGTATTCGATTCTGTTTTTTGTTTTGTGTTTAGTTATAAGTCCTAGTTTTGTGAGTTCTTCTAGGATATTATATGCTGAGCCTCTTGTCGTGTTTAGGTATTTGGCGACTGCTTCTGCTGTTTTATTTTCTTCTGCGACGGCTTTTAGTACTTGTGCTAGGGTGTCGAATTCTCTTCGGGAGAACTCTGCTAAGAACCTGATTATGCTTTCGAATAGCTCATCGAATTCTCCAGATCTTATTGATTCGCTAGCTAGTTTTAGTGGGTCCTCTTCGGTTGTGTTGTATCTTCTGATGAGAATCTCAACTATTCTTGGTATTCCACCTGAGATTCTTGCTATCTCTTCGGCTACCTTCTCGTTTTTATTTTTCATAAGTGAAAGTGCTAGTTCTTTGGCGTAGGTGAGATCTAAGGGTTTGACCTCTAGCTTTTCTAGGACTCCGAGTAGTGCTCCTTTGGCCTTTGTTTTTTCTCTTAGGTATTCCTTTATTTTCATCCAGCCTATGCTTGAGACGAATATCCAGAATATATTTGTTGAGTTTTCTATGAGGGCTCTTAATTTCCAGAGAATGTCCACATATACTTCATCTCTTTTAAGTCCATATTTTTTGGCGATTTTTACTGGTAGTCTTTCTATCAGTGTATGGAACTCATCCAGAGCGACGGGAAATTTTTTCTTACTACTTCTCGCATAGTCTTCTAGTATAGCTAATGCGGAAATTATGGCGTCTACAGGGTCACTTAAATCAACATTAACTGTGATTTTGAGGGTCTTAGAAATCAACTTTACAAGACTCTCAACTGAGTTAACCCAAGAGAGATCGAATCTCAAACCCTTCTTCTCAGACACAAACATCTTTATAAGTGTTGTCTTACCCACCTTGCGTAAGCCATATACTACAACACCATGTAAATGTCCCTTAAGAAATAGCTCGTACATTTCCCTAAGAGCCCTTAACTCTTTTTCACGATCCACAAACATTTTAGACCCATATGAGTATAGACTCATATGAGTATTTACCCATATGAGTATTTTAAATTTGATACTTTTTCTTCGTTGTTTTTCTTTGTTAATAGCTTTTTTAGGATTTATATAGAAACTCTGAGCGCTCTTGATAAATCCTTTCTGTAGAGTAGTATTGTGGGGATTATTACTGATAATAGTAGCGAGGCTAAGAATATGCTGATAGTTACGGGTAAGCTTTTTGGGATAACCATGATGTAGTCCTGGGGGAACTCCACAAAGGCGCATGTGATCATATATAGGAATTCGTATATAGATAGGGTATAACTATAGGTGAAGAGCAAGGCTAAACATGTACTTATAGTGAAGGATAATACTGCTATTATTGTGATCTCTCCTAATATTATTTCTAATATATTAAGGAAGTGGTTTCTCACTTCCCAAATATAAGGACACCTAAAACTATTGTGGGATCAACATATATTATAAGTTTCCTATTTATAAATTTTAGTTTTTCCCCACTTTAAACTTCTAATTTTGTTGTTCTGGGCCCGCTGAGACAGCAATGTTATACACTAAGAATGTCATGGTGATCCCAGCCACAAAACAGGAACAAGTGAACGAACCAAAAACCACAGCCAAGGGTCTTAACGGAGCGGAAAAGAAAAGCGGAACAAAAAACTAACATAATTCGTTCATCTATCATAAATCCTGGTTTGAACCACCACAATAGGTAGTTCTCTCAAACAAAAATAATAGAAGAACCTATTTCTTCTTTAGCAGAGACTGTATGAAAAGAACTATCCCAAGGTATATTACTATCATTGTAACCATCGCTTGATAGGCCTCAAAGGCCCACATCTCTGTGGTTAGTGCCCATAATGCGGAGGCACTAACTATTAGTAGGATAATTGCTATGTGTATTAACGCGAGGATTAATCCTAAGTATTTTCGCGTTAGGAAAACCATATCTCTCGTTCTTATGTAGCTTAAAATCTTCATTAGAACCAACAATAGTAATACCAATACGATGGTCATTAGGCCTATGCTGGAGTATACGTATAACTGTGCCAGCATGCTTGTCTTACCGATATATTCCATTAGTGGCATGAATAGAATTCCGCTGAAGGCAATTATGGCTAATACGATCGTAGCCAACACATGGATAGAAAGCAGAAGTATTCTTCTTGTTTTTTCTCCTATTTTAATGGGGCCTATTAGCAGACCCACCGTGAGAAAAGTTAGGAGTACGAATAGTATTGTGTAGTACAATATGTTTATGTTAGAGCCCGTAATATATCCCGTGAAATCAAAATATAGGTCATCTGAAGACACGTAGTAGGCACCGTAGACATACGCATTAAACCACACATCAAATAAACTAAATACTGATAGCAGGCGGAGGTTTATTCTTTCAATAAAGCTACGACTAACTATCGTCCTTCGTCTAATATTCCATATATGCGTACTTCTCCCAGTATAGACAAATTCTCTTGGTGTGATCACAATAACACCAATCCTCATGTATCCTTCATAGAGCATCGATATCTCGATTGGATACCAAATGTGATTCGTCCTAAACTTTATGACTAGCGGAGGCAAATACCCCTCGGTATAATTCTCAGCATTAATCACATTTACGAGGAAATAGTTGTATCCTTTAGAAGCATAAGACTTTATAAGAGCGACATGAGTAAACTCCACAGCCAACGTACCTAAGCTATTCTCAGACGCTATTCTCAGCAAAGAATCTTCTATGTCCTCATAGGTTGCATTCGGTTCCACTCGAATACAGGTAACATTATATGGACCCAAAATAACATTAAACATGATCTCTGTTTCATCAAAACCTGGAGATAAACCAGCAGTTCCTCTCCCCGCCCGCTTAAACAATTCATTTATATAATAATAACTCTTAGAAGAACCAAGAAAGACCTCAGGTTTCGAAGGTAGTGGCATTAATCCCATTCCCTTAATACCGCTTGGAACTACTAAGTTGATACCGAAGAGCATGACCTCTATTCCATTGTTCCAAGAGACTACTGCTACTTGGAATGGTTCCTGGACATCCACAAAGTCTGTGGGAATAAAAGTCATATCGCAATATACATCATTAACAAAGAGGAAAAACGAAAGCATTAACAACAAGAGGAAAACTTTCCGCATATATCACACCAGAAATACTATAAATACTAATTTACCGAAAACATATTATAAATGTTAATATCAGACCGGTTTAATAAAACAGATCGCTTGAGCCCTGCTTTTTATGTCAAAGGAGAATAGCATTGCAGCCCATTCTTTTGAATACCTCAGCATTCTATGGAAGAATGCTATTTAGAAGCTCATAAAAAAGAGAAAGAAGAGGTTATATTTGCTCCCGCAGCTACATTTTCCTCTTTTTCAGCAATAAAACCACTGCTATTATCACTGCCAATAGAATTAGTGCTATGCTTATTGTCTGCCAGGTTGGTATTCCTCCCTCTGCACGCTTAGCAACGCTTATGATTACTATGTCTCTTTCAGTTTGGTTAAGCTGATCCTCAAGTATTAGTGTTATATTATATTTTCCTGGTGTGTCTGGCGTGAATGAGTAGGATATAAATCTTTCTCCAGTCCATGGCATATCAATGGCTACGGTGTCGTTGATATATATTTGGTATCTATAGGGTGAATGATCGAAGACTTCCCACTCAAGTACTATTTCGTCACCAACCGTAGCGTTTGTTATTGTTGGTGAACTCAGTATACGTGGCTTCTCCGTTGGAAACACAGTGATTGTTCCATCGGCATGAGCAACGTTGTTGAAAATATCGTATGCTGTTATCTCAAACGTATAGTTGCGGGCTTCATCTATTATCTCCCACAGATTTATAGTTATTCTTGTTCCAGACTCATACGAATTCTCTAACACTATCCCGTTGATAGCCAAGATATACATATATGGAGTCTCATCGTTCACAACAAACTCAAGCTTTCTCTTCAATCCCAACTCATATTCTATAGGAACATCACTCAGAATTGTTATTGTGGGCGGAGCAGAATCATAGCTCGCCGCTGCATATATACCCGTTATACTCAGGTTTTTGAAATTAGTGATGTTCAACACAGTTTTATTCTGTATCACAAAGAACGAGCTGGATATTGCTCCTATTTCAGTCTCAACGTATCTTGTTGTCATGTACGGCTTCTCGGTATACGGGTCTGAATATGCGATTTCATCTCTGATTCTCGATGCGCTATACATTATTGGTGCTGTTTCAATGTTTGTGTTTATCGTGTCTATAGTCACATTTCTCGGTGAAATGGAGACATTGGCAGCGTGAATTACTCTGTAATCGGGGACGATTATTATGTCTGTTATGTTGCTTCTATCTATGCCCAGATATGTATCGTTATGAAGATAGATCTCTTCCAAGACACTATCTCGTATCACTGCACTGGAATTCATAATATATAGTGATGATATATTTATATGTGTCATGTTGATCCTGGAGTATGCCGCATAGATTGTGGAATATGGGCTAGCAGAATACATCCTGTCAATCGTTATGTTTGAGCCAGATACCTCTACGTAGCTCGATGAGAGAACTGTGTTGTTCATATGGCCAGTAGCATTATATATTCCGATGCCATTAGTATTAAGACTTCTTATGGAGAATTCCCCAAGATAAAGCACTGTTGATGTCATTATTGTTGTTAGATTGTCAACTTCAACGTTTCCTCCTCCCAATATCGCTGGCGGCGAGTCTCCTTTCATAAAACTTGCGTTCACCAGAACATTTTGGATATTTGCGCTGGCCGTCTCAACCATCAATATGTTTAGTTCTGTATTTATGATGTCTATGGGGCTCTCAGTAGCGTACAATGCAAAGTAGTTTGAATTGTTTAATATTAGATGGGCATCTGGGTTTTTGTCTACTACTATAGCCTCCAGATACATCCAGATTGTTGATGATATCTCGTTAAGAAGAACTCTGTATGTTCCAGTTGGTATTACGTTTTCATCAATTATTATTGTTCCCGTCCCAGTTATCAGGTAATTCCTCATAGCGGCGGTTATCTGGCAAGTTTCCACAGTGACGTTTGCCAAGAGATATGTCAGCCTATCTAGCTCCGAGTTCTTTATGTATATCTCACCGCGTGCTAATGCATCTAGAACACTAATATTAGAATTCTCGACATAGATATTAACCGTTGGGACATTAGCTATACCTATATCTTCGAACATACCAAAGCCCGCATGTGAGATGTTGCTGTTTACTATAGTTATATCCCCAGATTGTATGAACATATCGTTTGTTGCTTTAACATCTCTGAGTTCTATGTCCGCGTACGTCCATGAGTTTAGATATGAGAACGTAGTATTGCTAAGACTACCATATAGATATTCTGCCTCAACATATACTAGATTTGAATTGTTCGCCTCAATGTGGAGTTCCTCGAATTCAAGATTGCTTATCATTGATACATTGACCAGCGTTAAATAGCTGGTGTTTACTCCATAGATATTGAGTGCGTTTATGCTCATATTGAGTACTTCTAGATATGATTGGCATCTCATGTATATGTTTATGCCATAAGCCAATAGATATTGTTTTCCACCAAGTATTGTTAGGTTTGTTCCATTTAGATAGATATCGCCCATGAAGTAAAAACCGCTTAGATCGTTTCCTCCTAGGTCTACGAATCCATATGTTATGGCTGTATCGTTGATTATAGCCATGTTGAGCATTTTGTATCTGCCAGGACCAAGAACAGTGTTTCCATCGACGATCATAGATATATTCGAACTCTTGAAGATTACCTTTGAATTGTGAACCGATTTTATAGTTGAAGTCGCATTTAGAAAAGTGTTGTAGATGCGGATCTCACAGTTCTCAACCCAGAAATTGTATGCGTTTATTAGCTGTGAACCACTTATATTAAGCTCAGAATCACGTAGGAGAATGTCGAAGGATTTCATATACGTATTTTCTATGGTGATCCGAGAGGAGTTTCTGGCGGATAGGAATAGTCCCAAGTCGAAATTACTATTAGATATTATTATTGTTGCTTGTGATGCGTATATTTTATTGGTAATTGCTGGATTAGATATGTTGAAACGGGCGTTACTGTTGAAAATATATGCTGCTTGGACATTGTAGAATATAGAATTATTTGTGTTAATCACATAGATCGTCGCGGATCTGTTGAACTCTACTAGGCTTGCATCGTAGGCTATAAAATCTGCAACGTTCACAGTAGCGTTAATAATTGTTTCTGAGGAGTTGTAGTTTTCATAGTAACTACTATAGGTTATATGAGTCTCATTAACCCTCAGAACATCATCGTAGATCCGCCTATAATACAGTGTGTCTACCCTAGATTTGGTTATGTTGCTGATAATGGGTGTTCGAAGATCAAGTATGCTTATATTGCTACGGTAAACACTTACCGCTGCTTGGTAATCACCATAATAGCTCATAGATGTGACGATTTTTCCTATTTGTGAATCAACAAAGGTTGCCTGCGCGTTTCCATAGACGGAACAGTGTTCTATTACTGATGATGTGAAATGTCCATTTGAATTATCCTTAAGGTCTACAATGTTTATTACTGAGCCATAATCGGTTATGCCCGAGAAATCCCGCAGGTAGATTGTTGTTCCATTCGCTATTAAATTTGTCGAAGACATGGTGGTGTAATTATTTAGGTATATGTATAGAGGTCTATCATGGTCGTTGATAGTGTCAGCTCTAATCATAGAATATCCATAGCAATATATCCGACCATATGACTCTATGTCAACATCTGTGAGTTCGAGAGATGAGGAATTATACAACATAAAGTAGGAGCCATTCAAGAAAGCGTTTGTGATGCTAATAGTAGATGAGTTGTAAGCATATATATTTATGTCTGCTCCATTACTCATAAAGTATAGTTCTGCGTGATCCCAGAGATATACATTGAGCGAATATACCTCTGTGTTCGTATTGTCCATGACGACCGAAGCGTTCAGCTCAATGATGATCTCCGCCTTATAGATCCTAGAGTTCTTTATTACTAATTCTGCATAATCACTAACATAGATAGTTGTTCCATTGAGTATTGTGACATTATCGAAAACTGCGTATGTATGCTCACTCAGTGTAACCGTACCGTTGATATAGCTATCATGAATCATCAAGTTATGATACTCGGTACTCATAGCTGTAGCTCCATAAGCCACCGTGCTTCTCACAGCACTATTATGCTTAGAGAATTCAACTACCTCCGTCCTAGGAAATATTCTAGTGATTGTTGCTAGCTGACCTATAAGCAGGCCTACTATCAGTAATATTTTTAGATAGGCTGATCTTCTCATATTCGACACATTCTCAACGTCCCCCCTTGAGAAGCAGGCTATAGAGCCTATGCTTCTCCATAGGGAGATAATAAAAAATATATTATTGATTATTTATTAGTTATGAAAGTTACCTCTTTGTGATATGCTCAACTATACACTATGATGTTTTCTAAATCATTGATATTGGCTATCTGAATTTAATTTAGGGTGAAGCCGATCTCTCGGAAAAATCTGGAGAACATGTCTGAAAAAGCTAGGAGAAGAAGCCTTGAGGTGCTCAGAAAATTGTCGGTAGATGAGAAACTTACCATCCTAGGTGAGATGATGGATGCTATTGCAAAAATAAAGATATCAATGCTTATGAAAGCAATAGGCTGCGACGAAGAGGAAGCCATAAAGATTCTGAGAGAACGTCTTATGAAGCTTCAAGAGACAAATAGGTGACCTCCTATTGAACTTCATCGAATTCATTAAGCGAGCTTTAACAGCTCTTAACTGTGCGGATATAGATTATGTGATTGTTGGTGGAGTACTTGTCTCTATTTATGGAGAACCAAGAGCTACAAAGGATATAGATGTCATTCTTAAGATCTCACCAGATGATAGACAGTCTATTCAGCGATTGTTAGTCTGCTTAAAGAGTATGGGTTTTGATGTCCTTGAAGGCCATCGCAAAATTAGTTTCGTTGACTTATTTTTAGGGCTTCTAATATGCTATATTCAGCACTAGAAAGATCAAGTCAATGGTCAGCGTCGAAAAGAAGGAGAAACAGAAACGAAAACAACTGATAGATGAATTTTTTCCCATTTCGACTTTCAGATATACAAAACCCCTTGGTGCAGATTTGGTGCAATTGATGCAGCTTTTTCGAATATGTCCAAAAAATTGTTCGGTGCTGTTTTTGTGCTTCTCGCCTTCATACGCTTATTATTGGGGGTGTATAAATGATAGGCATACTGTCAATGGGCGATATATTATTAATACATATGCTGTTTATAGACATCCTTGAATCACTGAGATCGCGACGATTAGACGCGACAAGAGACGCATCATATTTCCCAACAGAAGGGAGGACAGGCCTAAACCTTCTAGGAAGAGACGACCAGCGAAGAAACGACAAGATATTATGGCGGATGCCGACCTTAGCGATAGCCTCCTTAGCACGGTTGCGGGGCTTAACAGCTAAGATTCTAACACCTCTCAACTTAAAGTTTCCAGGCGGAATCTCTCTAAGCTTCCGCTGGGAATAGCTACCGACATTACCCCAATCTCTGCTGAAGTACTCAATACGCCCGTTTTTATGCCTTAAGGCATAGCCAGATAAGCGACTCCTAAGCCTCATTATCGCGTCTTTAGAGGCAAATTCGGAATCTAGATAACCAAGCCGCCTTCCATAGGGATGTTAGGTAATCCACAACTTTGTCGATAGTGAAGCTGTCTTGGGGCACAAAAATTCGTATAAGAGCGTTTAGGTTTATATCGGCATTATAGTACATCTTCATATTTTCGTGAAACCAGCATCGGCTTCTCCTTTCGGGTGGTTAGCCTCAGCCATCGAGTAGGCAGGCCAGTATCATCAATAGTGAATTCCACAGCCCCACAGAAGATGAATTTTACGATAGCGAGACCCCTGATTGCTTGCCAGAGACACCTGAGAACAGCATCAAGATACTCCTCACAGATCCTCCTCTGTATAGTGTGGTGGAGAAGGGATTTCGAGGGATACCGCAGTCCATAGCGGTATCTGGCTTCTGGAAGCATGGCATCATATTTTATGGTTCTGGCGAACCTTGCCGCTCTCCTATAGCCGTAGATCAAGCCAAGTATGGATAGGGCTGTCAGTTTCTCTGAATCATACATGGGCTTTCTTCTTCTCTTTGCAGGTTTCTAGACGATCCAGACTCTCTAATGGTATTTTTGAGCGTCTCCAATACCCTTCTTCCCCTCAAAATTTCCTGACACTTTCTCGCAGGAGGTTAATGACGACACTTCTCGTCCTTCTATCTCGCCATGGAGCTTTTCTTATCGCCCTTAAGTCTGTTCTTCCTGTAGTGCTCCATATCGAGTACTAGGCGTAGCGTCTCAATGATGCCTATCGACTTCGCGATTGGGTCTCCCTTAAGCTCACTGCGGAGTATCTCATCGAGAAATCCCAGCATTTTGCGTTTTCTTTGGCTTGCTGTGCTTGGGTATGTATACCTTATTACTGATGGTATCCATGAGTTTTTCGGCATCGAAGAACCTGATTATCATTATTAGGAGGCGATCTTCCAGCTGAGCAGCATTAAAAGAACTGTGGTCGCTTTTCAGCAGCTCTATACTTATGAGGGCTAGTGCCGCAGTGTATATCTGAGCCATTGCTGAGTATAGGGCCTCGCTGTCTGTTATTATCCTCCTCAGTCTTCCGCCGAGCGCCTGTTTATTATGTCTAGTACATACGTTGGATCGTTGAGCATATCCTATGTTGTAAGCCAAAAGTATATTGTTTTCTCAGTAATAATCCCCTTCACTATTATCAGCAGATGGCTCTCTGGGGCTCTTTCTGGCTCCACTACCTCAATAAGCAACATCGGATTCCTGAGTTCTCTTCGGAGTTTCTCCAATTCCCTTGATTTCGGAGGCATCTCTCTAGTAGGTATCCGCATATTGGGCATGCATTCAGTATCTGTCTTGCTTTTGTGCTGGCTTTTAGGTGCCTCAGTTTTTCTCTTTGGGCGTGTACTCGCTCGACATGTAATACAATATGTAAAAATTTTAAAAGACACTAATAAGGATACACTAATAAGGATATAGTATATAGTAGCGAATTTACTCATTATTAATTATATAGGTGTAATTATATGTCGTTTGGTAGGCGGATCTATGTATTAGGCTTCATTTTCTTACTAGTTCTACTTGTCCCTACTAGTGTATTTGCCCAAGAGAGTACATATGAATTATGGGTAACCGTGGAGAAGAGTGACTTTGGAACTAAACAATACTATTATTATGATCTGCATGTTGGTAATATTCATTGGGAATATATGGTCGACTTCCTAGAAGAAGATAATAATCCAGATTACGACTTCTATGCAATATATTTATTCATCACACTTACACCTTCTATTAGAATTGGGGATGGCCACGGATATATTTTTGGTGGCTATGTTATCTTTGATTTAAAAACAAGTGACAACATGATTGCTCACAGACTACCAGGTTCTACATCGGGAACAGCCGAGTATGGCGTAAGTGTAGCTATCGGAGTTGATGGCGGTGCGTCGTTTAGTGCTTCAACATCCTACTCAATTCCATATGTCGAAATATCTCCATTAACAGATTATAGTTGGGGTGGATATGTTAGATGGGATTTCGAGATGAATAGCGTCTGGTGGAATTGGCGCGATGGTGCAAGAGATGATGAAAACGATTTATATTTTACAGCACTAGTTAGAGCCCAAGAAGGTGCACCTGTATACTTCGATATAATAATTCATACAAAGTGGTATTATGATTTTTATCGTTGGGGCACATTTTTAGAATATACCGAGACTATCAGCGTTTATTACGATGGAACACCAAATCAACCTTCTAGTGGTTGTCCACACCTTCTTATATACGACGGAAATAACTTCATCTACGAGAATAATCTCATTCCTGAATCAGTAGCATTTGACCCAGATGCTCCCTTTATTGAGGATTACGTGGATTATTACAAAATAACGAATAATATCTTGAGAGTGTATAATGATAGCTATATTTTACGTATAGCTGAACTAGATAATGATATCAGTTTCATCGATGATGTTCGATTATTAGCCGTAATTCATCTCAAACATATAAATATCGGTATAAACCAATACGATGAAATAATAGCATATAAGAGACATCTTTTACCTCCTAGCTATGCCGTCGATAGCTATGGGGAAAATGTGCTTCCAATATTAGCCTACGATGATGGGATCTACTATTCTGGCAATCCTGGTGATTATATAATTCTAAAATTTGACCATAAGAGGAAAATAAACTCTGCTAAATTAATTATAAAAGCGGATTATATAACAAAATATTCAATATTTGTCCAAGCACTCACAATTGATAATAATTGGCAAACAATAGCAATTGTTCATCCGAGACTAAACTGGTACACAAGCATAATAGATTTAACGTACCATTTAAAAATTATTAAGAAGCCGATTGTTATTAGGCTAGTGTTTACTGGAAACCATAAAATAGATTATATCGGCCTTGAGTTAAATAATAATGGTAATCGACCAATGATTATCTATGAATTGCCCTTAATAAGAGCTATATCTACTAACAATGAGGACATCAAAGAACTTCTAGTAAATAGTGATAACGAATACTTAGTTTTACAACCTGGTGATTTCGTAACTTTATATTTCGCAACGATAAATATCGATTGGAGTTATTTGTATGTTGATTTCGTATTAGTTATTGAGGGCCATTACATTAGAGTGGTGTAGAGAAGATGAGTGCTCAAACAAACAAGAGAATATTATTTCTAAAACTAATTTTATTTTTCAGTTTCTTCTTAGTGGCATTATCGCTTTATGGTTTTATACAAGGTAAATCCGATTTAGATCTGCTAGGTGCTATTTTACTAAGTATATTCGGAATATATCTAGAGCTCTTCGTTATAGCATATAGGTACCTATCCGAAGAGAAACTATAGATAAATAGAGTTCATGTTGATGATTGATTAGTACTCATGGTTGGAGTGACAGTCCAATTTTAATTGGATTCAAATTTATTATTTTTTCTGCATGCTAATTTTTCAGCATTCCCTAAATATGGGTGTACATTTTCTGGTTTTAGTGAAGTGTGATACTCACTTAAATTCGCTAAAGATATCCCAATAGATCCTATGGAGCAAATAAAGATAAATAAAGACAGAAAAACGGAGATTGACGTGTATAAAAAAGGCTTTAGTGTCGCTCCACGACCATATACACCTACTGCTTACTTTTTCTTAGCTATTTCTGACCATACATTTGGGTGGTAGCCGTCTGGTGCCTCAAAGGCGGATCCTCTTTTGGGCCCTAGAGCCCGATAAAAAACTAGCTTGGCTGCCCAAAGCGAAGGACGTACCTGAGCTTCGAGCTCGAATAGTAAAATGCCGACTATTGGGCGGCACGAGGTCACCAGATGGCTACCACCCAAGATAATAAACGGTCAATAGAGGTTAGACTTCTATTCCTATAAATATTCTTGCTATTGTTGCTATACCATATGTTGCTAGTGCGGCTCCTATGACCATCAGCACATTTAGAATTGCCTTTCTAAGTATATTAACGCCGCTTAGAACAGCTGTTAGTATCCCAGCAACGAATGTTGTTATGCTAGCAATAGTTATTGCTATTAGTGCGATTATCGGGGTGGATATGCCTAGAACCCCGCCTATGAAAAACGGTAGTATCGCGGGTAGGGCGCCAAGGATATAGTATGTTCCTGTTGTCTTCGCCACCTTACGTGGATTCTTAGGAGTCTCCTCAATTACTAATTTTTCTGTCAGATTGCTCAGCGTGTCTGAATCATCCCTTATATTTTCTATTAGCATATCAACGATATTCTCCTTAACACCTTTCTCCACAAGAATCCTCTTGAGCTCCCTCTCAAGGGTGTCTAACGCTACTATCTTCTTAGCTCTCAACTCCATTACCTTTCCCTCATAGATATCATTCTGGCTCCTCGCAGAGAGGTACGCCCCGGTGGTCATAGAGAATGTGCCTCCTATCGCGGATATAAGTCCTGCAAGCCCAACGGTTATCGGATTAGCTATAATCCCCGCCAGACCTATGACCAACGCCAATATCTCAACTAGAGAATCCGTCATGCCATATATGGCATCCTTTATTGTTGCCAAATATCCACTCTCACCAACCAACATTTCGACAAAAGATAATTCATGCTCAATCTCATCATATACAACCCTGCGGATTCGCTGATACATACCGGGGATATCCCTAAATTTGCTGAGGAACTCCGAGTATGCGAGAATAGCTTCTCTCTCACCCTTTTCTAGATAATTAAGAATGAATGTTAGGGGCATTATCCTAGCTAAGATTTTCTGAAAGAATATCTTAATTTTCAATCCAAATGTCTTTCTAAACTCTTCGCCCATAAACTCCTTAGCCATCTCGTTCCACAGCTCTGCATGCCCTCTCTCCATCTCAGATAGCTTTAGGAATAATTCTCTTTGTTCGTCTTTAACCTTGTTTGCTAGTGCCAAGTAAACCTCGCTAGCAATAATCTCGTCCTCCCAGAAGGCTCTTATAACCTTTTTATCTTCCTCGGTAAGTCTCAGAGACTTCCCCATAAACTATCCCTTAATCGCCCTAACAATGTTTTCTATAAGTTCATCCGCTTTTCTTTTCGCGTCACTTGTCGGTGCTCCTCTAAACTCAACTATTGGCTCTATGAGTTCCCATTCTAGCTCCTCCAAAGTCTTTTGAATACGTCTATATCCCTTACCAGACCATCCATATGATCCGAAGAGAGCATATTTCTTATTCTTCAGCATCTTACTTCTAAGATAATCTACGTGTGTTAGGAGAGGCGGAAAGATATCATTATCGTATGTTGGCCCACCAAACACGACAACCTTAGAGTCCCAAGCAGACGCCATCGTGAAGCTGGGGTGGGTGTGGGTAACATTAAAAACCTCAATCTCAACACCTTTCTCGGCAATCCTACCTGCAATGTATATTGCGAGATTTTCGGTAAAACCGTACATAGACCCATAGATCAATGTAACCTTGTCTCGAACCATCCTATTACTCAGATCTCTATATAGATTAACAATAAGATCGATATCCGTTCTCCATACAGGTCCATGTGCTGGAGCTATTATCCTTATATCAACACTACTGAGACTATCTATAGCCTTCCCAGCATTTCCTGCGAACTTACCTATAATATTCACAAAGTATCTCTTAGCTTCCTCTAAGTAAAATGTTTTGTCAATCTCATCGTCAAATATCGCTCCTCTGAGAGAACCAAAAGCACCAAACGCATCACTACTAAACAAAATCTTGTTTTTTGTCTCATATGTAACCATGCTATCTGGCCAGTGAACCCCCGCAATGGAAATAAATCTGAGCTTAGTCTCTCCGAGACTTATCGAGTCCCCAGAACTCACACCGACTAATCGCTCCCCCGCTATATTATAGAAGCCTCTTAGGAGGTTGACCCCAAATTTGGATGCTACAATCTTAGCTTTAGTCAGTCGACACAACAAAGGTAGGGAACCGGAGTGGTCAGGCTCGCTGTGGTTCACAACAATGTAGTCTATTTCTGAAAGATCTACAACAGATTCAAGCTCACTGATATATCTCATAGCAAGCTCTTCTCTCACACCAGGCTCTATCAATGCAATTTTTTCGTCAAGTACCAGATATGTGTTGTAGGTAACACCCCATGGAAGAGGCCAAATCCCCTCGAAGAACTCGGTGATATCATCATCTAAACCTATATAGAAAACATTCTCAACAATCTTTCTAATAACCATGACTAACACCAGACAATCCGTAGGCCATAACAATATACATTATTATAACCTTATAATATCTATTGGAGCATATGGTTTGTGAGGGTAATAGCGTTGATTCTTAGTGGAAGAGAAGTCGCTAAGTTTGTTAGGCCTTGTAGAGACGAGCAAATACAGCCAAACGGCATTGACCTAACCGTAGAGAACATATATGTCTTTGTTTCCCAAGTAGAATTTGCTGGTAAATTGAAAGAGATGCCTGTAGAGGAGATATTTCCAGATAGCGATGGTTATTGGGATCTTGGCCCAGGAGCATATCTAATACGCTATGGAGAAATAGTTAGTGTGCCTAAGGGTGTTGTGGGCTTGGTTCTCCCAAGATCCTCATTGCTGAGGATGGGATGTACCCTGTTCACGGCAGTCTGGGACTCTGGATATGAAGGACGGGGTGTTGGTCTGTTAGCGGTGCTTAATCCTAAGGGTATAAGACTTAAGAGAGGTACACGTATTGGACAACTAATTTTTCTGAGGGCTAAGACTTCAGATGTTTATCGTGGCCAGTGGCAATATGAAAGTCTTCAGAAGTAATGGGAAGTCTAGCTTTATAGGATGTTAAGATATGTGCTCTTAATACCTCTTTTTCTCTTGTTTTTTAGGTAGGATATATGTCTATTGATATAAGAGAGTTTATTAAAAAGCAGGTTGAGCTAAGCTTATCGAAGAAATAACAATAAAGGATAATATGAGGAAAAAACATACAATGTGTGCCACAACGCCTTGAAATGAAATGATAAATAATATTGGGTTCCATGGTAGTATTCTGATTGGTCTTATTAGGTTTTGGTGTTCTAGTAGATCTCCTTTAAATGTTGTCTGCAAGGTATCATAACAGTCTATCTTGCTATCTCCAGGAAATAAAAAGTGGGTATGTTAGGTTAGGTTTATGTGGACTTCAAAATCACTGTGCTTTGGGTTTGAGTAATATAATACATATGATTATACCTATTACTACGGCAGCAATAACTATAATTGCTATTAGTAGCCATATTGAAAAGCTGGTAGTTGGGCGGTAAAGGGCTCCTTCTTGCTCAGTGGTTGAAGCAGAGGGATAGCTATATGGATCTAGAGGATCCGTTCCATGTCGTACTTCTTCACCATCACTGAAGCCATCGTCATCGGTATCGCTATCAAAAGGATCGGTTTTATGATAATATTCTTCTAAGTTAGTAAGACCGTCATAATCTGGATCTTCTGATGCATCATCTTCGGTGGGATTTAGACCATTCCAAACCTCCCAACCGTCAGGTATACCGTCGTCGTCGGTGTCGGGGTCACAAGGATCTGTTTGGTATATGCCAAGTGAATATATCTCTTCGAAATCGGTTAGACCGTCGTCGTCGGTGTCGGGGTCACAAGGATCTGTGCCATATAATATTTCCTTACCATCTGTTAAGGCATCATCATCAGTGTCGATATTGCAGGGGTCTGTGCCATATACAAAAATTTCTTCATCATCATACAAATCATCGTCATCAGTATCACGATCGATAGGATCAGTACCATATATTACTATCTCATCGTAGTCGCTCAGAGTATCGCCATCGGTGTCGCTTTTCACGGGGCTGGTACCATATATTAAGACTTCATCGCCGTCGCTTAGACCATCGCCATCAGAATCTATGCTCCATGGGTATGAACCAAATATCACTTCTATGAAGTCGCTTAGGCCATCATCATCAGTATCAGGATCCGTAGGATCTGCGTTGTTATCATATTCCTCTACATTTAGTAAACCGTCGTCATCTAGATCCTCCATCGAGTCATTTAGGCGTGGGTTTAGGTAATGATATGATTCCCAGCCATCAGGCATATAATCGCCATCAGTATCAGCATTATTTGGATCTGTGCCGTATGCCTCTTCATATACATTGTTTAATTCGTCTTCATCAGTATCATCTACTTTGTAGTGGTATGTAGGCTTAATTAGCGGTTTCGTATCATTTCCCTGTGGTGCTTCTCCAATACCATCACTGTTTGTATCCGTCCCAGTATAGTCATCCCAATAGTTTCCCAACTGGTTTGTCCATAAGGCCCCATCATATGTATAGGGGATACTAAATGCTGTTATCCATGTGTTATTATCATACGTATTTGTGTGCTGTGTATTGTTTATGAAGTTATTGAAAAAGATCTTGTTATCAGAAGAATTTGTGAGATAAATTCCAAAATTGTTATTACATATAGTGTTGTTACATACAGTATTTTCTGAAGAATTCACAATGTACATTCCCTCTGTATTATTTTTTATTGCGTTGTTGCAAATAACGTTTCTCTGGGACCCCTCAATGTAGATTCCAGATTGAGTATTTCCCAATAATATATTGTCAAACAATATGTTATCTGTCGAATTAGATACTGATAGTCCACAGCTATTATTCTGTATTTGGTTGCCACATATACTATTTCTATCCGAATGGCTTATGTGTAGCCCATAGTGGTCGTTCGCCATAAATATGTTGTTGTATATATAGAACTCCGAGGAATAACAGATGACGGCCCCATCGCTATTGTTAAATATTATATTATTGTAAATGTTACCCCCTATAGACCCCACAATGAAGATCCCACAGCAATACCATCCCCGTATTATTAGGTTCCTAATAGTTATATTTTCTGCATTTTCTACGTATATAGCCCACTTACTACTTGAATTGGATACACCACCTAGCATATGTCCTTTTCCGTCCAAAGTAACATTGCTCGCATTTATGTAGATCCCTATCTCAGCTGTACAGTTTATTATATCTTCTGTGAGTTGATAGTACCCAGATTCATTAATAAGTATATAATATGACGGAGCACTCTTCTCCTTGTACAACACCTTGAGCTTTGGAGAGAATCCACAGTTTGTAGCCCCTTCAACATTTGTAATTCTTATTTGTTCCCTCACATAGTTATAAGGTAAAATATATGAGGCAAAACCTACAAACAGAGATAATGTAAGTAAAATTATGAGAATTCTTGAGGGCGATCTCCCCATGGGATTCCACCCATAGGGAAAAATGTATTTCCATTTATCTATAATATGAAACATGTAGCTTATAAACCCTTCTCCTCATTTTCCGTACTTAGAAGTATATAATGAGCTTCGAAGAAATCCTCGTCGCAATACATCGAAATCTAAATTATGAATTAGAAATAGCACTATATGTCTCATTAAGGGCAAAACAATGTGCTTTACATTGTTTAATTTCTCATTGACTACTGAGATCGTAGATAAGCCGATGCGCCTGAGAAGAATTACGAATCACACAGCCTTAAACATATCATAGCTGGCACTATTATATTTGCTATCCAAAATAGAAAAAGCAAATGGGAGCAAGCAACAGAATAAGCAGAGAAGCATTAGAAGATACGCTGAAAATTGTGGAGCCAATTATACCAGAAACCACAGATAAACCAGGACACATCATTCACAAAAAACAGTAAACAAAAACAGATTTTAGCTAGCTTATTACCACATCAATAATTGCTTTGACACAAAAGTGACACTATTTAAGTAAAACAACAAAAATTACTACTTCGGGATTCTTTTTTTGGTAGGGCTTTAAAATGGAGCTTCAAGCTGTTCTTTAAATCCTTCGTAGCTTTTGCTCAGTTTTCTCCATCCGTTGGCTATCAGGTCTTGATCTAGTAGTAAGGAATCCGTCTCGTTTAGGGCTAGTATATGTTGTCCAGTTTCGTCGATCCAATACTCGTCCCCTAGATCCCAGATGTGGTATATTTCTCCTGTGGACTCATCCTTTACATATACTGTATCGCCCAGTAAGTTGGTCCATGCGTTAGCCATGGCTCTTTGGAATTCCCATTCTTTTCTCATACTATCCATGTGCATTTCATGGATCTCGCGAAGTGTTTGTCTAGCCATTTCCCACAATTTCCTTCTATGTCTAATTTCACTCCTTATATCGTCTAGAATGAGTTTTGTGATTTGTCTCCTAGTCTTCATTACTTGTTGCATTAGATTTTGATATGCCCTATAGATCCAGGAAATGCTTACTGATACTGTAGAAATAATACTATTAGTAATCCTATCATAGATCATTTCCTTGCCTAGGGGTAATCTCTTGATCAGTATGGAACCTGCTATTGAATCACTAATCGTGTTTGGTAGTTGCATTCTAGACCATACATAGTTGAAGGTTGCCTTCATCGTTAGAGTATCGCATCTATATGTTGCCACCAGATCTCCTGCATCAACCATTACTGGCATTCCAGTAGTCATCTGCATTATTGTCCTAGCAAAGATTTTCTTCAATCTATCATATAGCTCCGAATGTTTAATGGCCTCAATTTTTATTGGGTTGCATGAGAAGCCCTGATTTGTCCAATATAGCGGTAGTATTGTGTCGAGGATTTTTTGTGGCGATATATCCTGAATATAATTGAGCGTCATTGATATATTATCGTAGATTATAGATCCCTGACCCATAACACTGAACCCCATTCCTACAAGCATTTGTTGGAAGGTCACATAATTTAATTCCATGACCGGCAGATCCGCTGAATCGAAAACTCTAATGATATACATTGGTGATGAACTAACTGTTGATATGGAATATCTAATATTCCAATTCGCAGGGATCTGCATGGATGCGAACTGCCCATAATTGCTCATAATATTCACAGCCTTGCTTTTCACTTCTGGTTTCTTAAATCGAATAGACTCTGCAATGTTCCTCAAAGCATGTAAATATGAGTCAAATTTTCCAAGGGGAGTTGCGTAGGTTATGGAGAACCCTACTGAATTCATCTTTACAATCTTTGTTATGGATTCGTAGGGTATTGGATTGAAGAAGAAGATATTGCTCTGCAAAGAATCATCTCCCGAAACAAACCAATAATAGTGAGAAGGATCCACAGATACTACTTCCGCCACATTATCCGAAATCTTGAACAATGGATCACTCATGGGGATTCCCAGGATGCTCGATATTTTTTGACGCTCAAAGATAAACGAATTAAGCATTTCTCGTAATGTTGTCTCCCGCTTAATTCTAAATAGAATAAAAGCCTCACGATTTGTAATTGTTATTATGCCCCTACCCATACGAACAAGCCAAGAAGAATCAGGAACCTTGCAGGTGAATCCATTAAACAAATTTACGAAGTCTATCAATAACGACACCTTACTAATTGAAATCAAAAATTTAATATTTAACCTTTCGCTCTCTCTTCCGATGTTAACATTTATCCGAAGTATGCTAAGGAGTTGAATAGAAATCTCAAGCAATTAGTCCAGAACTCTCCTAAATTCTATAATTTTTCTAGATTCTTTATCTATTTTAATAAATAAAAAGTCTACTATTATAGAGTAGAGGTGATATCCGTGTCGATTGAGGAAAGAATTCTTAGACTTGAGTCAGAAATTCAGAGACTTTATATAGAAATCAATAGGATTAAGGAGGAGATAAATCTAGGTAGGAAGACTGAGCTTATTTTTCCGTATAGTATCTATGCGAACATCTTTAAGGGTCTTTCTCATCCGACAAGAATATTACTACTGAGGCTTATTTCTGAGGGTGGAAAATACTTCAAGGAACTCCTGGAGCTTACTAGGTTAAGCCCCGCTGCTCTAAACTTTCACATAGATATACTCAAGACGGTTGGCCTTGTTAGGCAGGATGCCGAGCGGGCTAAGTACCTTATAACTGATCTTGGTATCAGATTTCTCGATATTTTAGCATATCTAAACACTAAGCTTGAGGAGTTCGAGACAAGAGAACTTGATCTATACTGCTATAAGTGTGGGGAAGCCAAAATGTATGCTGATATCTCTCCATTCTACATAAGACTTTGGTGTCCTAGGTGTGGAGGAGACCATGGGGATATCTGGAGCCTATTTCTGCTGAATAAATTTGGTGCTGACTGGATACATAAGGACCTTGATTCTCTCGTTAAAGAGTGCATTGAGTATTCCTTCGAAAAAACGGGGGAATCATTGAGAAATAGTAGATGTCTTAATTGTAGTGCCAAGATAAAGTACAAGTATCTCGAGGACAGGATAGTAGGAGAATGCGATGTCTGCGGCTTTAAGATTTCGCTACAAATCAACGATATATCCCTGAACAGACTAGCGGAATACTGGATAAGGTACAGAAGGGTAAAGGAGATATTAGAGGGAAAAGTCAGGCATAAGGGAAGGGACTGTTGGAAGGTTTCTCTCATCGATTCTGAGGGAAAAGTAAAGCTTACTCAATACATAGAAGTTGGAACAGGACAAGTTATTGATGAGGAAACTTATGAATGAGTGTGGGGCCTATGAAGCTAAGTAAGATATTAGAGCATCTTAGATGTCCTATTTGCATGGGCGATTTGGATTTCGTAGAGAAAGGTAATGCGAACAAGAGCATAATCTGTACTAAATGTGGAGAGAAATACTATATGTATGGGAAAATTATTGATCTTCTACCAAAGGCTTTTGTGCGTGGCTCAGATCTTAGATGGATGAGATACTACGATAAAATTGCTAAGGATTATTATAGACTGTTTCATAGAATCCTTCCTATATTAACCCTTGGGGCGGAGGGCAGAATAAGAAAGAGGTGGATAAACAAATTAGGTTTGAGAGAAGGAAACTATGCTCTGGATGTCGCCACTGGTACTGGTAGGAACATTCCTTATCTGTGTAGAAGAGTTGGTTCTGAGGGCTTGGTATTTGGGGTAGACATATCTTTTGGTATGCTGCAATATGCTGTTAGATATGCGGAGAAATGGGAAAATGTGATACTTGTTAGAGCGAACGCATCGCACTTGCCTTTTCCAGATAATATATTTGATGCTGTCTTTCATGTTGGAGGGATAAATACGTTTGAGGATAAGGAGCTAGCGATTAGGGAGATGGTGCGTGTAGCAAAAACAGGAGCTAGAATCATAGTAATTGACGAAGGCCTCGATCCAAAGCTTAGAAACACCAAGCGTGGTAAAAAACTTATCGCCTCAAACGCTCTCTACGCCTCTATGCCCCCCATAAAAGAATTCCAGAGGTATGCCCGAAATATAAGGGTTGAATGGCACATAATCTTCAATAAACTAATTGCCATATGGCCATACTACGTACTTCAAGCAGAGAAATTATCATTCAAAGTTCACGTAAAAGTAAAGATCCACAGATTATGCTCTAAACTCTATATCAACATAGTTTCCAACTCTTTCTCCTAAGGGCGAGTGCTACGTTTATTAAGAAAATTGCAGTCCAGAATAGTAGATATACTATGTATATAATCGGCCCCCATCCATAAAGAACAGCTGTATTTACGGGAGCTTCATAGACGAATGTGTAAATGATTATAATCCCAATGGCATTTCTGGTTCTTAGATAGATAAGAAGTGCTACGCCAAGCATAATAACATCTATGATTTCTCCAATAAGGCTAACAGTTATTAGTTCTCCGAATAGAAGATATGTTAGAGGTGCGTTGTATAATAAGCATAAACAGACGAATATCAGAAATATGTTTCTCCTTGTTAGTACTTTGTGTCTATCCAGGATCTCCACGGTAAAACCCATCAACATCGAGAATATTGTTAAACCACCCGCAAACCACCTCAGCATCGCTACTATGGGCACCAGTAGTTTAGGTGTCTGCGCTAGCCAAGGGGGAATGGACAACACTTTTGGTTCGCCGAGAAGCATAAATGCTGTGAGCCTTATAGGAGCTATTATGGCGAATATGAGAGCTATCCTAAGAGAATACTTAGCCCCGTCAAGATTCAGCCCCAGCAAAGATGATGGTCTTTCGTGGAATATTCTTGAGTACTCATGTAGTAACAGGAATACTGTTGCTATGAACAATATAAGCAAGATTATGCTGATTATATTAAGAATTTCGGATGACAAAGCGATCGCGATATAAGGGAGATACTGAACGCAAAATACGAGTCCCCACAGAGCAGATAAGTTAAAAAGGCTTCTATGTTTGTTCGCTTGATGCATTAGTAGCACCAGCAGAGACCCAAATGTATGAGTGTGTTGATAAAGGAGTTTAAAAATGAGATTAAAAGTAAGGATGATTCTCATAACAAAGAATTTAGTTAACCTATGAAAAATTTTTCATGATTATATTTCGATATCAAACAAGAAGTTGAACAGGACAAAAAAGATACTATTCTAACCATATTCGTTTTATTCCTTTTACAACATCAAAAAAAGGCAGACGACAAAAAATAGAAACGACATGACAGTGCGTAGTTTCTCGCGGGAGCCGTTAGATGTTTCTCGCCTCACAATTCGTTCTGCACATTCGGAAAAACACATGTATTCTGTGTCTCGTCGCGTCCTGCGTATTCGAGTTGTTCCCCATCTTTGTTTTTAGTTTGGGCTTCTGGTTCTTCCTCCCAGACCGCTTCTCTCCCTCCCCCTGGCAGCCTCATCATTGCATCTACTATCCCTCCTACTCCCCCCGTTC
>Ga0190367_1000297_pt1 | contig 37629 bp, 36 predicted proteins | sample 4872181011_MG_FD_171838 | JGI IMG/M metagenome (GOLD analysis project Ga0190367, IMG submission 171838) | Hydrothermal vent microbial mat bacterial communities from Southern Trench, Guaymas Basin, Mexico - 4872-18-10-11_MG | ecosystem: Environmental > Aquatic > Marine > Hydrothermal vents >... | reverse complement strand
CGTCCTCAACAGCAATAATCATAATCTTTGGCGGGGTAGAGATAGCCTTTATAAGTGTGGACAGCACGAAATTCTCAAGATTTTCCGCGGCCGATCCTCTTCTCTTGCTAGAGGCTATTGTCGATGTCTTCTCTGGGAGCGCCATAGGGATCTCTCTGGATGAGAAGCCGCAGCCGCCAGAGCCGTATGCTAGGTTCGTTGTTCTTCTCGGGGATGGCGAGTATTTTTCTGAGGAGTTCCTCATGCTTGTTTTGGCGATGGGAATTATTCCAGTTGTTAGACCACGTAAGGATACGCCGTACGCTGAGCATTCCAAGCCTTTTCTTAGGGCCTATACTGTTTTCTTCTGGCGTTACCTATGGTGGATATACAGGCTTAGAAAGCTTGTTGAACGCTTCTTCTCTCACCTAGCTAAGCGTGGCAAATTGTTGTCCAGAAGTCATCGGTCTGCATGCCGTGAGGTTTATTTCGGCGTTCTCGGTAGGAATTTGGCTATTTGTGTTTCTCTTGGCCGGTTGGGTGGGGTTGTTGTGGTTTCTTTATAGGGCTGTGTATTATTTCAAAAGCTCGCCAGTTTTAGGCTTGTGGAGGCGGCTTACAAGCAATAAATACAACTATTAGCGCGAGAACACTCTCGAAGTCTGATAAATTTGGAACATTAATTCGGACGAATCGTGATGTAATATGCGAAAAAATCTTTCAAATAGGTATACCTACATTTCTAGGGATCGTGACGAGTTTTTCAACTAAATATCCTCATGATCGAGGAGTTCGTGAAGTATCATCTGCATTATTGGATACACTAAGCATCAAATTGAAGGATCCTAGTGTCATTAGTAGTCTTCCCAGAGACATTCTCAAGCGCCTGCGAGACCTTGCTACGATTATCAGGGCAAATAATGTTCTAAGAATTCTTAAGGATGTCGGATAGGGGTATTCTATGACAGTAAAGATTTCCTACCATAAGAGATTACCCATGGGATTTCTATTAGCATTAATAGGCTATATAACCATTATAGCATTCATACAATTTCAATGGTGTGAGATGCACGCAGTACACTTTGGTAGGAAATGTATAATTTCTCTAAGAGGTGATGGACAGGGGCATTATTACATCCTCATACCCGGAGTAATTAAAGATAGCACAGATTTTTGTATTCCTACGATAAGAATAGCAACTTTGATAATGGAAGCAATATGCGTAATAATGATTATTGTTAGCATTATATTGATGATAATAGCATACTTAGGTGCTGTTGATCAATCAGTACTTATGAGAGCAACAATTATATATGAATTTCTTAACATAACTTTTGGACTGGGCATAATAATTGGTATTTCTACACTTATAACAACCTCGGTATATTTGCCAGTTGTTGATTCTCGTTTTTATACTCTTGATGAATTGTTGAGTTATGCGGGTCTAAATAACTTAACAGTATCTCTTACAATATGGGTGTATCTAATACTATTTGGGTCTATTATAGTGGCTGCTTCCGCTTGGATTGTTGATTATTTATCAAAGAAGGAAATAATAGCATTTTATCCTTCAAAAGTGTATAGTGGCTTGAAATATATCCTTAGTTTAGCGTTTTTCGTAATGGGAATAACACTAACGTTAAATTCAATTCAATTTATTCAAGTGTTATTCCAAGGAGAGAAAACATCTCTAATACTATCATTAATATGGACATTCTTTGCTTCTTTATTTGCAACAGTGTTTCTTATATCAGCATTATTTATGTATTTCAAGATGCTAAGAGATGAATATCTTATCCTAGAAAGATTAGAAGTTTATTATGGTGTATTCGATGCCGTAAATATTTTTCTAAGTTTTAGTACGATATTTACGGCATTTGTCTTCGCAACCAGAAATGAGTACTTAGTCGGATTTGCCGGATTTCTCGTCGGGTTTTCTTTCTTACTTCTAGGGCTAGGGATCATTGACATTGAAAGTGTCTTTAAGAAAGAGAAGATTATGAGGCACATAGGACAGACATTAAGTCTTGCAGGGGGATTAATGATTGTGGGTACTGTCTTTGGTATGGTGTTACTAACAATAATAGGTAGGATGCTATACGGTTTTACGATGTTAATCAGTAGCATCCTAGCATTGAAAGGCATATTTACTTAAATCATAAAAATTTTAGTTTATTTTTGGCGATATGTTGAGGGATGCTCATGGGAATTACTATTGAAATCCCAGACGATGTGCTTACTGGTCTCAGAATACCTATAAATCAAGACCCTAAGAAGCGTTTAAGGATAGAGTTAGCATTAAGGCTATATGAGCGTGGACTAGCATCATTTGGTGTTGCAAGGAGAATCTGCGGCCTAAGCAAGGGAGAGTTCATGGAGCTACTAATACGAGAAAAAATACCGCTACATTATGACGAGGAAGAATTAAAACACGACATTGAGGTGGCAAAAAAACTTGCCAAAGAAACGTAGAGTTGTCGTTAATTCATCAGTGATAATAGCACTAGCAAAAATAAGTAAATTAGAGCTCCTAAAAAAACTATTCGGAGAAATAATAATCCCAACACAAGTGTATGAGGAGGTAGCCTCAGATCCAACGCTTCCAGGCGCCATCGAAACACTAACAGCTGATTGGATGAGAATACTACAAATAAAAAATAGAGCTCTCTTTGATGAATTGCGTTCAGAAATCGACATTGGTGAGGCCGCAGTGATGGTTTTAGCGAAGGAAATCAATGCTGATCTGGTTATACTCGACGATAAGCTAGCACGGAAAAAAGCTGACCTACTAGGACTCGAATATATAGGGACGATAGGAATCCTAATATTAGCCAAGAAAAAAGGACTTATCAAATCCTTAAAAGAAGAACTAACAAAACTAAGAAACAAAGGATTCTGGATATCAAATAAACTACTCCAAAAAATTCTCAGTGAAGGATAATTTGTGATAGGATCTTTATACGATCCAAGCGTTATCAGGGTCAAGTAAAGTTTAGCGGCAAGAATCCAGATACGTCCCTAAAAGTACTGAGAACAGGTATGCAGATATACATAACCAGTGTAAAATAATAGTTTACACATGTGTCTACGAAGCTCCCGTAAACATAGCTGTTCTTTGAGAATAAAAGACGATTACATACACGATACTTACAAAAATACCGCAGAAAGCCCCCAAGTTGGATCTGGAAGATGAATGTAGTCTTAGAAGGAGGACCGAGGGGCTAGGTGGTGGGAACGAAAAAGCTTATGTTTTCCTGGCTGTTTATTTCTAGATAAATAGACAATAATTTAGGTGGCTACATTAATTTTTCTCTGAGAAATCTATGATGAATCTCTCAAACACAAAACTAAAGAATACAAAGAAACTTATCGCTAGAGGTATCCAATAGAAAGCCCCTCCAACTCCCTCCTTAAGTAGTACTACTGCTACATAGTCTATTATTCCGTGAAGTGTAGAACACACTATTATGTCCCCAGATACCTCCCTAATAACTCCCAGCAAAATCCCTAGGAATGATGCAAAAACAACTATAAGTATCAATGTTATATCCATACTTACCTCTCCTGTCCTAAAGTTTATAGCGTTAAACAGATGTATCGGCCCAAAAATCAGCCCTCCAGCAATAAGTGTTCCCTCATGCCACCTAACTTTAAACCCTATAAAGCCCTCATAGGTCTTGATAAATGACTCATTTAATCTGGACTGAATATATCCTCTGAAAGCGACCTCTTCTGCGAACCCAACAAAAACCATGAACCAAATAAAATTCAATAGCATAGAGAACCACTCGATAACTACACCTAAAATAATCAATGGAAGTGCTGCTGGGAGAATAAAGACCAGTAAGATGATAAAGCTCCATTTGATGCTTAGCCTGGCCTTAGATGGAAGTAAGCCATATTCCCTATATTTTCTCTTCACCAATATTATGGATACGGCCAATATTATCATCATCGACTTCTTTAGCCATGATGCATATGGATATGCTACTACTATATCGATAACCGCAAATACTGCAACAATAGTAAAAACAAAAATAAGAACCTCAAATAACGCAGTTAATCTCTCATCCATAGGACCGCCCCTTAGGAACGACTCACAATAAATAATAGTCGTCTAGACATTAGTCTAAAACAAATCTTTAACGTTTTCAACACTATTATATCCTAAAATTCCTATAAAAGGCATAGAAGATAAGCCATGGCGGCGTTCTTTCAAAGCACCAAATTTATTAGCTTCTTCTCTAAATTTGTTTTATGATCGATATTGATAGGGCCCGGGCCCAATATAGGCAGTATTACGCATATATTGCTGACCTCGCAGTCGCTAAGGGGGCCGACCCCCATGAAGATGCATGATATTCCGCTTAAAAGGCTTACACACAAACTGAAGCGGACAGCAAGAAAGAGGTTGGGCAAGAAGGACAGAGTGGGGCAGAGGGCGACACGGCACACCGCTCTATATAAGAACTATAGCCATAGCATATATAATGCTCACAGGGCTATTCCTCACAAAGATGGAGCAAAGCCTGAAGGAGAGCCCAGAACTGGGAAGGCTCCTAGGCCTAAGATGGCTGGTCTCAAAGACAACTCTCAGCAGGCGGCGGAGAAGTCTCGAACCACTCATCCAAGAACTCATTGAGTACACATATAGGGTCATTGCTAGGCTCAAAGGAGTTCCTGGGAGCATCGCCATCATAGACACTACTGGCTTCAAGCGGAGCCGTGCAGGCAGTCATTACGAAGAACGGATTGGCCGTAAGAAGAAGATGTATGCGAAAGTAGTCGCTGTCTACAGCCCAGATGCAGATGTTGCATTTACGGTTGGTATGGATTATGACACGATGCATGACGTCAGAATGGCTGAGGGCATCCAGGATAGGATCATCGATTCTGGGCTTTTTGATAGACTTGTTGGTGATAAGGGCTTCGATTTCTCGGAACTTATGATGCGTACAGCTAAACGTCATCTAGTGCCGTGTATCGACGTGCGTGGCGGTAAGCTTAGGTCTGGTCTGGTAGCCACTTGTTGTCTAAGAGGAACTATGATGCTTTGAGGGCTGAGAGGGGCAATGTTAGGTCTCTTGTTGAGTCTCCCTTCCGCTCTGCTAAGGCTCTTGGCCGTGCTATGTCTGTTCACCTGTTCTTGAGGATTTTGCGACGGAGATTGCGGTGATGTTCCTGGCGTATAATATTGCTGTCTTGGTGGGCCAGAACAGTGGAATTCGAAAGTTTAAAATAGGGGAAAAGCCCTATAGAATGGATAGATGGTTTTTTAATGGGCTCCGGCAGAGCATCTTTCCGAAGAGGATTAAAAGCTAGTAATTGGCTAGCGGTTCTAGGTATAGCTGCTGAGGCTTCAGCAACTAGAATAGCAGATAAAATAAGAATAGTTCAACACGCCAAGAACAACATAGATATCTTTTACATCAAGAAAGGCAGAATTTTCGCAAAAAGGTACATAAACATCAAAACAAAATAATCAACATAACTAACTTATCTTTTTTTAGATAAGATAGATAACTTAAATTATCCTAAACATCAGGTGACCTCATTGAGAATAAGAGTCGTAGTCATACCGAGCTCTAAGAAACCGTCCGTCGAAAAAGAAAACAATATGTATGTGGTCAGAGTGGATGCCCCCCCAACCAAGGGCAAGGCCAACAAGAGACTTATTGAGATTCTAGCTAAGTATTTCGGCGTTAGAAAGTCCAGAATTCAGATAATCTCTGGCGAAAAATCAAGAGAGAAGATAGTTGAGATCATAGACTAACCCAGCTCATTGATAAGCGGATTATCTGACCACTCGCTTTGGAACACATCCGCCAATTCGTTGAGTACTTCTCGACCCAACCAATCTTATCAAAATCCTTATCAAATATGCATATTTCTCTCATTCAGGTAATTATGTTGTAGCGAGATCCGAATACATCTTCGAGTCAAGGTCTCTCCATTTTTAACGAGCCCTCGTTAGCGCCAAGTTGATTCCATTGGTTTATTAATGGTAAAAACTGCTTATACTATATGGTGTGTTTTTGTTGTGATGGTAGTATGGCCAAGGATGTGGTTATTATCGTACCTGGAGACATTGTTGACACCCTAAAGATACCTCCAGAGGAAGCCTCCAAGAGATTAAGAATTGAGTTGGCGCTTAGGCTGTATGAGAAAGGTATCGCGACGCTTGGTCAAGCTAGAAGAATCGCCGAGTTATCCCTATGGGAGTTTCTAGATCTTGTCGAGAAGGAGGGAATACCACGGCATTATGGTGATGAGGAGGCCCTAGAGGATCTTGAGATGGTAAAGCAGATTGAAAGTCGTATCTAATGCTAGTGTTCTAATAGCTCTCGCGAAACTGGGAATTGTTGATCTTTTAGAAAAATTGTTTGGAATAATAATAGTTCCTCCTATGGTCTTTACAGAGGTTACACATGATATTAGGAAGCCCAGAGCGAAAATATTCAAAGAGGCTTCAGACTATCTGATAAAATAGTAATGAATGCCCTGCTAGCTGGTGAAGAATAATCACACCTAGAAATACAAGTGCATGAGCCTAAGTCAAGGAGGTGGGTCTGGGCATATGTAAGTAAGAAGTACATTAAAAAAATAGTAGAAATTTCAATACATCCTCTTCAGCAATACATAGGCCTACCTCACATATGCTATAAGCAGTATCACCGAAAGCAACATTATAATAGCTATTATACTAAGCTTATATATAAAACCAAAGAACCACTGAAGAAACGCCAACATCGGAGAAAGAGAAAGAACCAATGAAAGCTTCAAAGATAGAGGGTACGCCGGCATATCCGACATGAACTTATCCCTCTCCTTAATACTGACGTAGTCAATAATTTTCCATCCAACACCAATTAAAGGATACTTACAACGCCTAAACCACTATTTAAACTCACTACTAATCCTCGAAAGCTCACCATGCTTTTTCAGAATAAGCATCATCTTGAAATTCCCTATAGACACAAAATACGCATAAAGGTATGGGATCAGCATAGCCACTATAAATATAAGTGTTATCACAGAGATAGGTTGCTTACTCAGAATAACCTCAATGACAGATCTTTCTACGAAATCAGTAGCTGACATCTCCAAACTTGCCGGTTGAAGCTGATATAGCACTCGCAGAATAAATATTGAGAAGCCAAGCGACAAGAGAACAAACTCCCTATGAAAAGAAGATATAAGCGGCCTCAGCCCACCACATCTATCCCTATGATAAATGTAGGGATATATTACAATTCTTTCAGAGCTAGATGCACTAATCTTACCAAGAATACATACGGCTTTCCCCTTATCAACACTTATTGTTGGTGCCAGATAGAGATATTGTTGCATCATCACGAAAAACACATAGCCAAGAAGAGCACCAATTCAAGAATCAATAAAAATTATCACGAAGAGAGATGCGGAATCACCATACGAACCCATCCCAAGGAGATCATCGTAGACATGGCAACACTGCTGAAGACTAAACAGAAAGATAGATATTGCCAAGAACAACGAGGACAGAAGAACAAAATGAGCAATTACAAACACCCCATTCTCTCGAACATCAACATCAAGCGGAACCTTATTAACATCAACAGAATCAAACACATATAGAATCCTTCTCCCCACAATCTTCCTTATATCCCCCTCTGATACACAAAAAATCCTAGGATGATTCCCAGCCATCATGTAGAGACTAGATGCAATATTTCTCTGCACATAAGAAATCCCAGCAAACATCAACGATAACAGAAAAGCACCCAACATCAAATAAACAACCATATGGAAACTCGGCCTAGCACCCATAAAAACAGGATATATCATAATCATAGACATAAGAAAAGAAAAAACCAAACACAAGTATCGGATGCATAGTAGGTGTCTGCCTGATGGAAGGAGAATTAAGATCTCTGTTCGTGATGCTTTCGCTATTTTTGGTGAGGGCTGGCTATGAGGTGAGAAAGAAGATGTGGTCTTGATGGAGGCTGGTGTCGATGTATGTTTGAGCGTATGGTCTATGCGGTCAAAAAGAAAAGTAATATAGCAAAGATAAAATGGTGAATAGGACACATACTTTATCAGACAAAAATAGCAAAGAGTTCCCACCACCAATATCTGTAGACACTATAAAAGAGAATAACAAGCATAATCTTATCCCTCCTCTGAAAGGCTAGTCCTACTCCTAATGCAGCACCGAACCTCGTAGCCCAATCTTTATCCCTAAGTAGTGGCTTGAGAGTCTCAATAGCCTCCCTTTTGCCGGTTCCTTGAAAGGCTAGTCCTACTCCTAATGCGGCGCCGAGCCTCACGTCTCCATACTTGTCTTTAAGTAGTGGCTTGAGAGTCTCAATAGCCTCCCTTTTGCCGGTTCCTTGAAAGGCTAGTCCTACTCCTAATGCGGCGCCACGCCTCATAGCCCAGTCTTTATCCCTAAGTAGTGGCTTGAGAGTCTCAATAGCCTCCCTTTTGCCGGTTCCTTGAAAGGCTAGTCCTACTCCTAATGCGGCGCCGAGCCTCATAGCCCAGTCTTTATCCCTAAGTAGTGGCTTGAGAGTCTCAATAGCCTCCCTTTTGCCGGTTCCTTGAAAGGCTAGTCCTACTCCTAATGCGGCGCCGAGCCTCACATGTCTATACTCATCCCTAAGTAGTGGTTTTAGGGTTTCTAGTGCTTCTTTTCCTAGTGTTATTACTGTGTTGTTCTTTATTTTATATCCTTTTTGCTGTAGTATTTGTTTTGTGTCCTCGATTGTTATTCCTAGTTTTTGTGCGATTGAATCTACTTTTCTGAGTTTGATTAGTTTTTCTATTTTTTGCTGTGCCTGTTCTATTTTTCCTTTCAAGTAGTATATTTTTGAGTTTGTTGGTGATTTTTCGGCTATGTCCTCTAGTAGTCGGTCCACGTCTTCTTCTAGGATTCCCATCGCTATTATTTCTTCTTTTGTTAGCCATGGTTTTTGTTGGAGTTGTCGCCATATTATGTTTAGTGTTTGTTTAAGGTAGTTGATGTTGTAGTAATGGTCTTTTTTTAGAGATCTGTATGCTATTTTCTCTAGGATTTCTCTGATTGTTTCTAGTTTTGCGTGGATTTTTTGCTGTATTATTTGTGTGGTTATTATTTTATGTTGTTGGAGGATTTCTACTATTTTTTGCAGGTTCCATGCTGTATTTTTTGTGGTGAGGTATCCTCTCCTTTTTAGTTCGTTTGTTAAGTCTTCTGGAAATATTTTGAGGGACTTTGCTGTTTCTTCAATTCTTATCCATCCTCTTGTCTTTAGTTGATTTGTTGCTGTTTGTATTGCTTTGTTGTAGTAGTCTTTGTGGTATATGAATCCTTTTCTCTTCGATTCTATTACGAAGTCTGCTATGTCTATTAGGCTTTCCAACTCAGCTTCGCTAATCCCTAATCCCTTAGCTATAATCTTCTTTGGTGCCACTCCAACGTCTGCTAGTTGTTGCTTTAGCCCTTTTAGGGGATCTGTTAGTCCCGTTATTGAGGTTATCGCTTCAAGTTTTGTTGGTATTGGAGCCGTGGGAAGGGTTTCTGGTGTTGTTCTTTTTTGTATGTCGTTCCATGCTTCTTTTCCTAGGTTTAGTACTATGTTGTTTTTGAACGCATCTTTGCGGAATATGTCTTCCGCTTCCTCTAGTGTTTCGCTCCATGCCCTTCTCGCCGCCTCCAGCACTATGCTTATTCTTTTTCTCTTTGGGAAGACCATGTTTATCTTTGAGATTTCTGAGGCCATCGGCCCCCTGCTTTTTCCACGTAGTACGTCTGCCCATGAGTCGTGTGGTAGGCGGAAGCTATATGTCGCTGATTCTCTCGCCAGATATCTCGATATTGCTTCTAGGGTTTCGTCCAGCATTATTTCGTCCAGCGTTACCCTTCTTTTTGTTCTCAGCTCCTTTGCTCTGAGGTATATGTAGTTGTATAGGTCTTGATGCACCGCATACTTTATGAAGTCCGTCATGCATAGCAGTGTTATCAGTGCTTCGTATCTTTCTGGTTGTCCGCCAAGGGTTCTCCACAGTATGTCGTCTATGTAGTCCAGCATTCCCTGCGGTATTGTTTTTGCGAATCCTAGTGTTAGTGGCTCCTTTCTTATTCTCAGTTCTCTTATCACTTGCCATATGTATACTGGTAGTCCCCCAGCCTTCTCTATGACCTCATCCACTGCTTCTTTATCCGCTATTCTTATCGCTTCCTCCGCCACATATCTTAGAAGCATCTCTCTCAGTTTTTCTTTACTCATTGGTGGTACTTCTATTGCTCCGAACTCCTTTAGCAGATCTATCCCCGTCACTCTTTTCAGAAATTCTAGTTCCTCTTTTCTTGCCGTCGCCAAGATCATTCTTACCCTGTTCTTCATTATGCTTCTCAGAGCATCTCTATTCATCCTGGGGATGTCGTCGTAGAAGAGGACTATTCCCTCCTCCTCATGTTTTTTCCCTATGCTCGTTGCACCCTCCAATATATACGCTATTTTCATCGATTTCTTCAGCTCAGCAAGTATGATAAACATCAACGCTGTCTTACCAGTTCCAGGCTCCCCTATAAGAAGGACGTTTTGTCCAGAATCTAAGTATTTCTTTGCCACATCTATGGCGCTTCTCCTTGCATCATCCATAACGAATACTTTGGGTAGGTATGGGGGGAGGCGGAGAATTCCCTCGTAGCCCAAAAGTTCGTCCAAGGAGGTAACAACATCATAATACATTATAAGCACCAGATAATTTAAGTATATAGCAAAAATTAAATATAAAGGGCCAAGGAAAAATCACCGGTATAGAGACCCTTTCCAATTAACGATTCTAATATTCCCTCGCTTTTTAGAAGATGTTACCTTAACAGTATTGATGATGAGGATCTAGGGTAAGCTTTGAGTTTTCATGTTTGGGAAAAACATTATTTCCTATGACGCTTATTATTAACAAAGAAGCATTGCTCATGTTAGATAAGACTAGTGTCGAAATCGACAATTTTGGTATCCCGATTAATATATGCATATTTTAATTGGTGTTTGCTAGGACTCAAGAAAAATCTGATTCAAAGATGACATTTTTCTTTGTATTATGACAAGATTGCGAGATATATGAGATTTTCTGCCTCCTAGGGACAAAAAGGTAGCATATCACCATATCTATATGACCTAAGCTTGGGAGTCTTTAAGTTCAGATAAGAATGTTGATGAGCTCATTGTAGATGCTCTTTGCTTGGCTGAGAGATTTCATTGCATGTATGCGGTTGAACAGTGTTTCTCGGTGGTCGGCTCTTTTTCTTTTCTCGTAAAGACTGCTGATGATATGCGCTAAATGCTTTTTGTCTGGGTGTTCTGTATATAACAATCTGTGTATGAGTGATATCAATTTGTTTGGTCTTTCCGGCATTGGTTTCCTCTTTTTCAGTACTATCGCTCTTAGGAGAGATTCAACAGCGAACCATGAGGCCGAAACTGCCTTGTTGTAGCAGCCAATGTTAAGATCTTCTTCAGCTTCCTTAAGCATTATTTTGGCTTTTCTTAGATAATCGCTGTACCGCATAGGTCTCAAGCCTTGACGATTTCTGGGACGATGTTTCCTATTTCTCCATGCTCATCGATTATCTCGAATACCCTCTCCATGAGCCTATCTATGAGGTCTGGATCGTCTCTAGAAACGATGATTCTGAGATTAGCACCATCCCAAGAATCCACAGGAACGACATCGATAACACAATCAAATTCTCTCCGCAGAAACTCTTTTAGTTTGTTGACTAAGGTAGCATGTACTTTGGTCTTTGGCTCTCCTCTCAACATTAGCTCATCAAACCTAACTATCTCTGGGACTATGTTTCCTATTTCTCCGTACTTATCGATTATCTCGAATACCCTCTCCATGAGCCTATCTATGAGGTCTGGATCGTCTCTAGAAACGATGATTCTGAGATTAGCACCATCCCAAGAATCCACAGATTCTAGACCCATGACCTCAGGGAACTTCTCAAACAGCGCCTCAGCAACCTTAAGAGCAATTTTCTCAATTTTTCCATATTTTCCCCTCAGCCTTACATATAGACTCACAATAAGCTCACCCTCGTAGCTAGCCACCAAAAAACGTTTCTATGTGCAACAGTAATCTCAGCTAATAACAATATTTTCTAAGGAAATTTAAAGGATACAGTATCAACTAAAAACTGTATTTCTAGCTAGGAAGATATTTGTTCTCAGACCTTATAGAAATTCTATTATCATATGAATACCTATCGGAAGATAACTCATTAATTGTCGGGTGGAGTATTGTAAGAAATTCTTATGATCTTATTGTTTTGAGTATGAGGCTTAGAAGAAGGGAGTGGCTATGTAGTATTTCTCTCGAAAAGTTTGCGTCGAAAATCAGCGACGAGCTTTATAGCTTTTTTCTTATCTTCTTCGCTCATTGGACTGTTTCTTATAGCATCCATAAGTATTCTGCTTCTTCTTTTTGTGTATTCCTTTCTTAGTCCTCCAGCCCAGAGATCCTCATCTAGCTCGTCCAATAAGGCATACACATCATCTATGCTGGAAAGCTCACCAGACTTTATTGGTCTTGTGGTTCTCCCCAAGAAGAGCCTGCCGTTTTTGATTATTATGAATTTTCCTGTCTCATAAGTTATTCTTCCCTTAACAACTCTATCAAAGTACAGAAATAAGTCAACAATATCTCTTCTGTTTTTCTTTTCAAGCTCAATCAATATTATCCTCCTTATCTGCATTGTTGTGGCTTCCTCCTGGTCCCCAAGTTTCTCCTCAACGACACGTACAATTTCTTCGCCTAGATCTCTAGAGCCCCCCGCTCTCATAATACTCCTAATGATTTTCTCTCTGTTAAACTTCTCAGTTGACCCATCAAACTTGATTACTCTCTTAATAATTTTTCTCACCCAATAATAAAATGATTCTGACACTATATAAAGCAGTGGTATTTGAAAAATGATCAGCATAACAAGTCTCTGCTCCCCCATGTTTCCTATCAATAGGGCTGCTTCAAACTTTTCTAGATCTCCCTTGTTTGAGTCCAACATCAGCTTGAGTCAGATATCTATTTTCTTCCGTGCCCAAGATGACCACCTCTCAGTAAGACTTTTCTCTATAGCATAGATAGAAGGTCTTACTGGATTCTTCCCCAGATATTCTATAACAACATCTACATCCTCCATAGACATTATGTGCTTGTTTAGTTCTATCCAAATAGCAACTGCCATCACAACATGTAGTATCAGTAATAAACATATATCTACGCTAAAAGTATGGCATTTATTAATTTGAATAGAAAAGATGACACTGTTTTTAAGTTTTCCTTCTTTTTAGGCTTGTTTTATACTGTTTCATAAAGCTAAAGTGTCAGATTTTTTGGACTGGAAGCCTAGCTTCTTTATTAGAGAGATCCTATGGGATTTGGAGTCTACAGTATTGGTGGTTTTCCTAGTTTTTTGGCGAGCTGCTTTACTCCTTCATGGCTGATTATTATTACGCCTTGTCTCACGGCTTCTGCTATTGCTAGTGGATCTGCTTCTTTTGCTATGGCTATTACCCTTGCATCTTGATATTTTCTTGCCCTTTCTACTAATCTTTTTATGTCTGGTTTTGTTATAAGTCCCAACTTTATTTCTCCCACAATGTTTGTGCAGTCTACTTGATGTGCGACAAAATCTGTTTTTCCTTCAACTCTTACGTCGTCTATGGGTTTTATTGTGAGTTTGCTTGCTGTTCCAAAGAATAGTTCTTCGCCCTCTATTATGACCTCTCGTCTCACTTCTCTCAGGAGTTCCCTTATGTATGATTCGAAAGCTATGCCTAGTGCCTGCATTAGTAAGTCTATACGTCTTCTCCCCATTGGTGGGTGTTTCCCTGCTAGGAGCCACTCTGCTAGGAGGGGATATGTTATTTCGTTTTTCTTCGTGAGGACACCCATCTTCCTTAGGCTTGTCAGTATGTTGAGGACTGTATTGTATTTTAGTCTTGTGAGGTTACTTATCTCCTTTGGCTTCTTTTTTTCGGCTACGCATCTTAGAACTCTAAGTATTGTGGTTTTGTCCCACTTTGAGAAATCCGCCACAAAGTTTATATATGATTCGAAAAACTCATCAAATTCGCCCCTAACCAGTGCATCTTTTATCTTCTCTACCACAATATTGCTTGTCGCTCTATCATAGCCAACTAAGAGACCAACTAGAAGCCCTATAATCCTCGGTATGCCCCCTGAAAGCTCAGCCAGTTTTTCTGATGCCTCTTGTGTATAGCCGATCCCCGCACTATCCATTAATTTTTTTGCTAGTAGGATAGAGGGCTCTCTATTTAAGGGTTTTATCTCAAGTCTATGGAATAACGCTAGGAACGCCTCGTCAGCTTTACCATACTCCTCAAAAAGGAATCCTGCACTAGTAATAACGATTATGAAAATATTATTGTTTGTCCTTTGGATTAGATCCCTAAGCTTCCACAGTAGCTTAGCTCTAGCAATATCCAGTCTTTCATCTCTAAGCCTAGAGAAATTCTCTATGAACCCATGCAACTCGTCAAAAGCTACAACCAAATAATCAAATCTACTTGCAGCATCATTAAGCAGCCTAAAAGCATATTCAAGCATCTTAAGATCATCATCAAGAGGTCTCTCATACAGACCATGATATCGATCCAAAACTGCGCGATCAGCACCAATCTCAGAAAGAGCGGAATAAACACCACAGAAGAAATCCCCACCAGAAACCATACTGGAACAATCAATCCTAAAACCAATTCTAGACTCAAGAAACTTATCGACCACAGAAGACTTGCCAACACGCCTCAAACCATAAACTAATACGAACGTTTTTGTCCCAGACAATCTGAGTTTCAAATACGTCTCCAATTTTCTGAGCTCTGATTCTCGATCCACAAAGATCAAATAATATCACCCAAACATATTATATACCAAATAGATTATAAAATATTCATTGGATATCGAAAACAAGCATTAGAAAGAATCTCCATAGCGAATTCGCATAGTTCTGTCCCTCCATACCCCTTAATATCATAATAAGAAAGTACCTATTGAGTGTCATGACTTAAATGCTTCAAAATCAGTCATATAGACTTTCCAGATGTTTTTCACAAAAATGAAGAAGAATATTTTCATTCCTGAGAACATTAAGGTTTGTTGTATCAAATCTATGTTCCTACTACCTGTAACCCTCCAAATTTCATTGCTGGCAATAACATTATCTCTATGAGCTTCCTTTCTCTTCCGATTTCAATTATATTGTTTATCATCTCATAGATGTTTCCTATAAGTAATGCATGCTTTATTGATAGTTTCTTATCTCCATTCTCTATCAAGATGGCATTCCTTATTTCTAAGCCAAAGTTACCAGTCATGAAATCAACATATGGGGCTGCAAACTTCCTTATGAATAGGCCTTTCTCTGTCTCATGTATCATCTCATCTACACTCTTATTTCCAGCTACTATCTCTACGTTTGACGGAGCTGCCCCAGCAGACCATCTATGCATATTCTCTATAGTCCTTGCGCCCCTCCTAAATCCGTTTCCCATAGGTTCTGCTCCCGCGATTTTTGCATTATAGTAATCGTACAGATATGTCCTTAGCACTCCCTTCTCAATGATCGGTTTTCTTGTTGTTGGTACTCCCTCATCGTCCGCCAAGGCGCTCCTTATTCCTCCCCTCATTCTCCCATCATCAATAATCGTGAGTTTTTCAGATGCTACTTTTTGTCCAATCTTACCGATCCATGGGCTTCTCCGCTTATTTATATTTTCCCCATTTACAGCCGCAAGTATCGCTAGCAACATCTCAGCAAGCTCCATTGGTTCTATTATTACCTCCAGCTTTACGTTTCCTTTGAACGGTTTCGCTTCCGATGCTACCGTTGTTTTCTCATATAGTTCCTTCCCAGCCTCTCTCCAATCTATACCCTTAAGGCTTGTTGAGTAACGCTTTACTACTCCCTCACCCATTCCCTTCTTTGCTAGGAAATGAGCAAAGACATTTGTTCCTTTGTGATGGAAGTCCACTCCGAGAGAGTTCATGACGTGAAACTCAAAGATGTTTGCTCGTAATAGCTCCCTCATCACTCTTACTTCTCTGCGTTCTGATTCTTCAACAATCTCCTTGACATGGTCCCAGAGGCTCTGTGGCTCTATGTTTGCTAGGTCTTCATCGAAAATATCCTCCACAACACCACCTATACTTCTAGGTTCTGGGAGAGATTCAAAATTCTTATCGGGCGGAGATACCCTAGCAATCTTTATCCCCGTGGATACTATATTCTCGAGGCTTTCATCTCCGCGATATATCCCAGATACATATCCTATCCTCTTCCCGATCGCAATTTTGACCCCAATACCAATCCATTGATTGCTTGTTATTGTGCCCCCACCCCCAGCCTCCCAGTACGCATTTAGCATTTTTCCATCGACCACGAATCCCTCAACCTGGTCTGCTCCTTTACGTTCCCCTAGCTCTACGATCTTTCTACATATATCCTCAATTCGCATTCTATCCACCTCCAACTAGGATTTTCGCCCTCATGTATGGCCCGCCAGTACTTACTGGAATCATATCTTCCTCCCCCTTTCCGCATAATCCTCCATGTAGCTCAAATTCTCTGGAAACAGCATCGACTGTCTTCAATATTTCTAGGGCTTTCCCAGTTAGCGTAAAGCTACGGATAAGCTCTCTCCGCTCCCCATTCCTTATAATGTATCCCCTAAGTACCCGTGTTTCGAATCCCCCTCCAACAGGATCCTCCATCCCACCGATGCTCTTCAGCGCTAATATCCCCTCTTTTGTATCCTCAATGATCTCCTCAAGTTTCCAGTCTCCCTTCTCAAAAAACGTATTTGTCATCCTAACAAAAACTTTTCTGTTGAAGTCTTGGGCCCGCCCGTTACCAGTAGGTTTCAAACCCATTAATGCTGCTGTTTCCAGACTATGCATATATCCCCTATAAATACCATTCTCAATAATAATTGTGCGTGACGACCTGGTGCCCTCACTATCAAAAGGTATTGTACCGTATGCTCCAGGAATCGTCCCATCGTCTATCATCGTAACTGCTTCAGAGCCAATAGTTTTCCCAACAATACCTGAGAGAAAACTTCTTTTACCAATAACCTCATCTGCTTCAGAAGCATGACCCATCACTTCATGAGCCAACACACCAGAGACACTCGGATCCACTATAACTGTCATGAGCCCACTTGGAGGTTTCTTGGCGGAGAGCATTTCGACAGCCTCTCTAGCAACTTTTATTCCCTCATCATTTAGATCGATACTTTTTATCAGTTCAAAACCAACTGTTCCATCCCTAACAAAGAATGAGTATTGTATATTGCCTGCCTCCAAGGCCAAAGAATAAGCCATTATTCTTATCCTTACCTCCTCCCACGACACATTGCCTCCTAGCGAATTGGCTAGGTGGAAACTAAGTATAGATTCAGAGTACGCTGAGTTTGAGTTCGCAATTCTGTTATCTGCTTCCCTCTGAGCTCCATCAAGGACCATCAGAATATCTATCTTATCCTCCAGATCAACATCCATGGGATTAACCTTTATTGATGCCCTAACACTTGTAGTAGTTGTTATGGCATCTAAACTCAGTTTTCTTCTCCCACATAGCTTCTTGGCATTCTTATATGCCCTATCCGCAGCAGACCTAAGAGAATCCCATGAAGTATCTGTTGTTGATGCGTATCCCCATGCTCCCCTAATCATTACTCTAATCGAAATACCCTCTGAGACACTAGTATTTATGTATCTTAGCTTCCCATTGACAACTCCTACGCTTAGATTGTATCTTCGTTCAAATCTAGCATCACAGAAATCAACATCTTTACTTAGGAGATACTCTATCACATCCTCAACACACATACAGACACCATAAATAAATGATAAGTATTTGATTATCATTGACAGAGATTCCCTAAGGATTGCGATTAAAAAGACAATAATCCATTTCCACAGAAACATACTTTATAACATATTATTTTCCCCTCCCATGCATAGTTTCATTTGTAACCTACAATTAGACTTGTCCATCCTCTAGTAATTTCTCCCAGTATCTTCGTATCCCTAAATCCCACATTTCTCATTATTTCAGTATATTCTCTCATCGTTGGAGGGGGTTCCCCATATTCCTCAACACTTCCAGCAATAATCAATTGTGATATCTCATGTGATAAAGCATAGGGAGCCTCCCCCCAATCATTGCACGGGACTATATCCTTAATAACAAATCTTCCTCCACTCCTAAGACACTCATATGCTTTCTCCACAACAATTTTAGCATCGCTCATCTTAAATGTGACGTCAGACATAAATGCGACATCATACCCAGACGGATAATCGTCTACAAGTGCATTACCCACCAAAATCTCTACCTTATTCTCCATACCATAACGCCTTATATTTTCCGCTGCTAAATCAACAACGCCAGGCAGATCAAATATTGTTGATCTCAGCTCTGGATATATGGAGCAAAAACCTATTGAGTATAGTCCATGTCCTCCGCCAATATCCAGCATTTTTTTGGCCCCACCAAACACATTCTCCCTCTCGAGAAGCTCAAGCGTTCTTTGAAATTCTCCGCATATCGCCAATACAATGAATCTTCTTTGCTCCTCTGGGCTCCACCACCTATGAATCGGCTGTAATGGCTTCAATTTCTCTCCTCTCAGAATTCTTATAAACCTACTCCAAAACGGATTAAACTGCACAGACTCCTCACCATAATAAGGACCAAATAAGCGCTTCATTTTAGAGAAAGAAGTAGCATAGTACCTATCCTTCTCCTTCCTAATGATCCTAAAACCAGACAGAAAATCAAGAAGCATTCTCATCGGAAGCTCCTCAGCCCCTAACCTCTTCGCAATCTCCGAGACGGTCATACCACTGTCATCTATAATTCCAAACAAACCAATATGCGTGGCTATAGCACACATAGCCCATTTCATATCTGACGTTATAATATCCCTAAAGAACTCCATATCCACATCTATATATGGCCTCCTAAAATCACTAACTATAGGGATATCCATCCAAGCTTCCCCCAAAGACATTCACCCACAAATCTTCAGCAGTAACAAACAAAAACTCAGAAAAAATACATTAGTATAACCAATAATTCTAATATGAATCTGAACCAAGCTAAGAAAAACAAAATGCAATTCATCCTCAAAATTAAGCGATCCTCCAAACATTTTACCAATCGAAAATATCTTCTCTGAGAGACATAAACATGCTTACATGAGATATAAAAGAAATTTCCCTAAGTTTCTTGGTAATGCTTAAATAGCCTGACGTCTCCTCCTGATGAAACTCAAATGATAAAAACTAAAGAGGACCGAAGGTGGTATTGAGGGGGGAGTAGTCCAGAGTAGGCAATCTAAGCCGAAATGGGCTACTTCTAAGACAAGATAATTAATGTAGACCTGTTGTTAAGAGGTGCTCAGCTTGGAGGTTCTTTATGAAGGTTATATCCCCTGCGTTCCTCCAGGAGCCATTTGTGATATTGTCTATGTTTTTTGGAGAAAATATTTGGAGAGGATTGGAGAGCTAGGACGCGTAGTTGTTGAGGAGGGCGTTGATAGATGGTATGAAGGACAGTACTTTGAAATGAACCTCTGTCGCTACAAAATTTTTCCCGGAGGCTTCAGAGAAGACATAAAATTTGGGAAGCTAAGAGTAGAAAGCATCTGGCAAGAGAATAAGAGCTATGTTAGGCTACTAGGAAGCTACTGGGGGAAGACACAGGAAGAATACAATAGATACATAGACGCAAAAAACAAGATAATAGGGCTTCTAGACGATCTAAGAATTTTCGCAACTAGACACTGCGGTGAAGTAGAGATCAGAGTCATAGTCATCATGTTCATAGAACAGAGAATAAAAGTCAGACTAGTATAGCAATGGTCCAATCCAAAACATCTATAGCGCCTAACCCATCCTCCTATTTTTCAACAGTTTACAATCCCATAATAATTGGCTAGGATTATCACTATTGTGTTCTGCTTTGATGTTCTGTTAACTGAATGCGGGATCTAAGTCAGTGTCACAGTGGAGATGGGTTATGGATTCTGGAAGGTCTCCGAAAGGTCTTCTGATGTGGGAGGGTTTAGGGGGTTGTGTTCTGCTGTGTTTTTTGTTTTAGTAGTATTTTCCATAGTGGTATGTATGTTATTTTCTTGTTGTTTATTTGTTTTGTTTCTTCGTAGTCCCATGTTATTATTTGGCTGTGGGTTATTCCTAGTTCTCTCATTGCTTCTATTAGTGCCTTCTCTTCTCTTTTTCTTGTTTCTTCCTGTGTTGGGTCGTAGCAGACCTGTATTAGTTTTTTTGGTTTTAGGTTTTCTTCTATGACGAAGTCTACTTCTCTTCGTTGTTTTCCTCGCCAGTATGCTATTCTTTCGGTTAGTTTTTTTCTTCTTAGGAGTTCTATGAAGACGAGGTTTTCTAGTATTCTTGTTTCATTTATGCTCCATCCAGTGCTTATTGCTCGTCGAAGGCCTGTATCTGTGAAATATATTTTTCTTGGGTATTGTAGTCTGTCTTTTATTTTTGTTGAGAATATCTCGGATTGGTAAATCAGGTATGCTTTCTCTCCGTAGTTCTTATATTTGAGTATTGTTGCCTTTGATATTTTGTAGCCTAGGCTCTTCATGGTTTTCTCTGTTTTTGATGCGCTGAATAGTGTTGTGTCGGCTAGCAACTTGTATAGTATTTCTAGGTCTACTGGTTTATCTACATTTTGTCTCCTGATGATGTCTCTGTGTAGTATTGCAAGAAAATATTCCTGTAATCCTCGGAGCTTTCCGTATTTATCCCGGGTCTTCACTATTTCGGGGAAGCCGCCGAAAAGCATATATTCCTTGAGGTGGTAGAGTATATCGTATTTTCTTAACGAATACTCTATGCTCTTCTTAACATCAATACCTTTGAATCTGAGGTACTCGATGAAGGATAGAGGATAAACAATGTGGGTCTTTGTCCTACCACCAAGCGAGCTTGCCACTCTGTCCGGCATAAGCTCGGATGTTGAACCAGATATTGTTATTATAAGTTCCCTCATCAAATTCCGCCTTAGCCAAATATCCCATTTCGGTATCAAATGTATCTCGTCTAAGAAGAGATATATGTTTTCAGATACCCCAAACTCCTCTCTTATGGCTGGCAACAACTCAGTAAGGAACGCAGTATCACCATAAACTCTCTCATCCTCAAAATTCACATAGAATATTCGATTCTCATCAACCCCCTCATCCATAAGCCTCTTCATTGTCTGAAACATCAAGTATGTTTTACCTGTCATTCTTGCACCAGTAATAACAGTTACCCACCGTTTCTTTGGCCTAATAACGTAGTCCCTAGGAATAAGATCTCTCGGAATTCCGATATCCTTCCACTCAGCAATAATTGCCTTAAGAATGCTTCTTACAGTACTCATAATTGTTTACCTAGCTAAACTAATATCTATAATAATTGTTTAGTCATTTAAACAATTTATATGGAGAATTATGCATTGAGATATACAATTTATCCTGAGGATTTCTATTTGCTAATTATGTCTTCTAGCGTTCTTAGATCAATAATTATTCTATGGTTTTCTACTATCGGTGTTTCCTTATCAGTTATTTTTCTTGCTACTAGCATATAGAAATTCTGTGGGGATTGTAGTCCTGTCTTTGTTGATTTTTTCTGGAGCTCATCTAATATTCTTAGGGCTTCACTATGTGTGAGGTCTTTCCATTTTGTCTCTACAAATGTTGTTGATTTTCCCGGTTCTCTTATGACGAGATCTATCTCGATGTCCTTATGCCACCATCTCCCAAACTGTATTGGTTTTGTTTTGAGTATTTTGCTTCGGTATAGATGTGGTAATAGTTCGATGATAATTCTTTCAAAGATCTTCGATGTGTACTGGTCCAATGTTTCTGTTACGTATTCCAGTGCTTCTTCTATGAGTCCTAATTCTAGTGTTGTTCTTAGCTTGTAGATATAGGTAAACCAGAATCGGAAGTAGTTATCGCTGAATTCTACTATGACGGGCTTCTTAAAGCCTAATGGCCTCACTCGGGTAAGAATATCTAAATCTTCAAGCATATCGATGTATTTGGTTATTGTTCTTGGATCAACCTTCGAGAAGCTAGCTATCTCTCCAGGTCTAACATAGCCCTCTGTTATCGCGGCTAGTATCGAGAAATATGTTTTTGGTTCTCTGACTTCTTGTCTCAATAGGTTTAATGCCTCATCGTAGAGATAATGTCCAGGAGTTATTATGTCTCTTATGTTCTCTAATATGCTTCTGTTCGAATCCAATTTTTCTAGGTAGGCTGGTGTTCCTCCAACAATTCCATATACATATATGAGCTCCTTAAGTGTGTATTTGGGAAAAAACTCCTTTATATGAACGAATCGAAGCGGTTTTATCTTCATTGCGGCTTTTCGTCTGCCAAATATTGGGCTCTTATATCCTAATAGTTTCCTCTCAAAGAAAGATACTGCCGAACCACAAAGAATGAGCATCATCTTTGTTCGTGCTAAATACTCATCGACAAGCCTCTGTAACTCCGACACGAACCTTGGGTTCGCATCAACCAGATATTGGAACTCATCCAAAACAACTAATACTTTATCATCAGCTATTTTTGGGATTGCTCTTAAGACACTAATAATATCGCCACCGATAGGTAAGCCGAAGGTTTTCTCAACGATATCCGAAAACTCCCTTGACAAATGCTCGTAGGTCGCCTCAACAGCGAGATAATATATCGTTTTTCTCCCCTTAGAAAACTCAAGAAGAAGTCTAGTCTTACCAATACGCCTTCGACCGTAGATTATCACCAAAGCAAAACTCTTTTCCCTCCATAACCTCTCTAGATATTCCAATTCATCTACTCTGTCAACAAATATATTTCGTAACAAAAGACGACACCATATGATACGCTATACTAAAGAAGATATATTGAATTCCGTATATAAAAAATTATGTTGGTATAAGCAATAAATCTCTCTTTCTCCGTTTGCGAAGAACTTTCTCAACGATCTCTAAGAATTCTTCCTCGCTTATAAGACCCATAGCTATAGCATCATCACAATACATACCTGTTCTAATCTCTATCTCTCTATCAATTTCCAGTCTGTCCTCATGTGTCGTTAGGCTGAGGAGACCGAGTCTAGCTAACCACTCCCTAACGAGTTTGCTCATCTTCACCCCCAGATAATTACCTAGATTCCTAATATTATCAATGAAAAATTGTAAATATAATATTACTTCCTAATTTCCATGTATGCTCGTAGAAAGTTTCCTAGGCTATCAGCAAGATCTTCTATTGTTTTGTATGGGAGGTCGTCGGCGTTAGGGTCGCTTAATATACGTTTGATATCCTCCCTACCGAGAAGATGTACTGAGTATATCAGAGCCTGAGTATTATACACATCTTTTGATGGTGGAACAACAAACAGATTCGCGGGCGGTACCTCAACTTTTTCTTCTGTTGAAAGTTTATCTACAAGCACTTTCAGCTCATCAGCTATCGTTGGTACACTGATTTTTCTTATAACATCCTCTATTTTACCGAACAATATGTGGTCCAGAACAAGAAGGTAAAAAACTTCTATTAGCCTGAATTTTGGTCTCAAACCAGAAACCGCTGAGAGAGCCTCCGCCGCAATCCTCGAGGCCCTTATTATAATATCCTTAGTAAGTCTAGAGAATGTGTAGAATGCAGATTCCGACTTCTCCAAAGATCTTTGAATTCTCCTATTCACATCACTCAATATTGTCCGAAGGATAGTAATTGTGTTATAGAGCCATAAGGTCGTGTTCACAGTTACAAGGACGTTCCTCTGCGAGAACTCCTCGTAGGATGAGCCGAAAGCCAAAGCCATCCTCTTTATACCCTCCATCAGTAATTGTACCTCATACATAGTTTTTGATTCGGTCCCCATGACATATCTAGTTATGCTTCCTGTAGACCATATATAGAAAACTATTGGGTCTATAGCAATCTCTATACTCTCCACGAATGATTTTATATGCGATATGATTCTGGGTTCGAGGTTCGCCAGAGAACTCAGATTTATGTTCGTATCCACAATCACATTTTCTAGACCTAAACTATGCACCAAATATATGGGAAGTTCAATAATCTCAGATACCCCTATAGGTCCCATCGGCGTAGCGACATATGATCCCTCTTCCCTTATTTTTATCAAAGATAGGTTAAGCTTCGTTCTATTACCCACAGAGATTACCTCTTGGCTCTCATATGGCGATTTGGATATTATGTTGAATAAATCCATGTTCTGAGGATTCAGATCGAGCAATAGGGTTTTTCTAGGATTTCCTATACGCTTACTGTACATCGCCTTATGTATAACCATAGTCAGGAGGGTCTTTCCAGAACCACCCTTACTAGCAGTTACCCAGAATATCCTAGCTCTCATTCTTCTCAACCAACATAAGCAAATTGTCAAGATTAACAACAACACGCCGCATATTCTTGTAGGTAAAAACAAAAATCAGAACAAAAAATATTAGGAAAACTAAAAATATTTTAGCCAACAGCGATATGGGCAGAAGATCTATGGTTAATGAGACAAATATCAAAATAGGAACATATATGGTTGTCCATCTGACAGCGCAGTCACCATAAAGAACCATAAAAACGACTTGGATACTTCCCTCAAAATTACTTATCCCCGCAAGATCTCTCAGCATACGCCTTGTAAATCTCAGAGCTAACCTAAATACCACAAACGGTCCCAATAACACCAGTAAAGTGGCATAGAGCATTGTTCCAACCAAACCATACGATTTCGCCACAACGTAGAACGGCAAAAGCATAACCAAAACATATGTATTGACAATATTTGTGAGCCATGCCCGCCTTATGTTCTCCACAACTAAAATCTTTTCCTCCGACACAGTAAAAAACACCTATAAGATCCTCTCAAGCTCATTAAACATTTTCCTAGTAGCCAGCCCCCTCCAACGAGTAGTTATGTATACTGCTGCTTGTAGACTAGGAATAGCCATAACGGCGCTCAGAAATAGGTATGACAGAAAAACTATGAACCAGCCAAATACAGATGCGAATCCCTGTGGGACTAGAGGATATAGATTTGCCAGCGACCCAGCAAACAGGCCTAGGAAAACCAAAAATTCCCATGAAAATACATCCTTCTCCGAAATCCTTCTCAAGGGATTGTCCCAACAAGACTTAGCCATAGATAGGTAATAGTGAGACACAGCAGCAAAACTAGTTGTAATCGCAGATACGATTTCAAATATAAGGGCTAAAACGTTGGGAGAAACGAGAATTATTATCAATCCAAAGACAAAGACACCAAGCACATATTCCACAGACCTAAGAACTCTTATCGTTCTCTCGGGCTCAGCTATGGAGACTAAGGAGCCCCTATTAGCAAAACTAAGAATGATATACCCATAGAAGTTGAAAAGATGCACAACAGATTCTGGATAGCTGACCACATGGTAGATTAATGAGAAAAGAAGAAACGCTAGGCCAAGAACCATGTTTATTGAGTACGCAAAAGTAGCTATCAGAATAGAGATTCCAAGAGATAAGCCATGTATTATATGAGCAATATCCCTCCTCTCGATAAATGTTCTCATATCCTCAAAGAACCACCTAACCTTACGAAGTATGTATACCAGGACACCAATCTTTTTTGGAAACGAAATTCCACCACCCTTTTCCTGCTCAACCTTCTCTCTAAGTATCTCCTCGAGCCTATCCAGATCCTCAGCCAACAGAACCACTGCCGAACAATCTGAATATAAAAAGAGGACGAAATTCAGCCTAACATGCTCCGATATACATTAAAATTATGATAGATAATTTATTTTTTACTGTTACTAGGATATGTAGGCAATGAGGCCTCATTTAATGAAGTTTTTAGGCTCTCCCATGGTCTACACGGTCAGTACTGTTGGCAATTACTTTCTTCTTCGAATCCTAATAGGTGGGAACATGGGTACCTTCTTCCTGTACTCTATGTAGAGTTCCCCAAATTTTTTAATTAATGCATGTTCATCTACGAGAGCCACTAGATAGAACTATAGTGCGAGGAGGAGTGTGTATAGTAGTGCGTAGCTGCTCATAAGAATTATTGAGATTCCTATGTGAGACAGCATTCTTCCAAGGTACTATAGGTGTCTGATTCTGGAGTATATCCCCGTGGTTACAAGCTTTTCTGCCTTGAGGTAGCTGATATTTTTATTCCAAGCTTCTTCGCACTTATGATATCTACTAATGCTCTCAAAGCTAGAAATGGAGACCTCAAGACTATGTTAAGTAGGCGATGTTTCGAGAGGATTTATCTGTAATATGTATTCTGGGAGACCGATTAGATTTTCTAGACATACCCTTATTTGTGGTGAAAACTAAATGCCAATCATTGAAGAGAAGAATGTCTGGCCATATAGGTTTGCAAGAATATTTCACGATAGTAAATCTGGAACATATACCCTCTCAACAACTAGGCGATATAATGGAACTGATCCCCACATGATAGCAACAAAAAACAAGAAAGATAATTTCAAAAGGCGACATCTTAGTCAATCAACATCTAACTAGAGTAGATCTAGTAATACTAGAGTTTAGATACTGCTCAGAAGATCTAAAATCCGGTTTTTTAATGCGAATTTTTCTATGTTTTATTGTGCTATATAGCTCTGGAACCTGAATACCAATTGTATCTTTATAGAGAATTGAGAAGGGGTCTCCGATGAGCGTACCTACCGATGAGCTCATAACTGAGAAAATAATGAACTTCATAATGTTTTTGACTAATGTTCTTGGAGATAGACTATCAGAGGAAGAAATGCAGACCATTGCCAGCAGACTTGAGATGCTCGGGGAGGACATTAAGAGGAGTATAGCCGATGTTTCATCAAAACTTCAGTATTTTGAGGAAAACAGTAGGTTTATGAGGCAACAAATATCAGATCTCACAAAGGAAAATGAACATCTTAAAAGCCGAATTGAGAACTTACTGAGAGAGCTTAAGAGGATTATGGGGAGATATGTCAGAGCTAGAAGAAAACTTAAGGAGCTGGAAAGAACAATATCGGAGCTCGAAAAAAGAGCCGAAGAATTAGAGCTGAAAGTTAGGGAGCTTGAGGACGAAAACACGAAGCTTGGCACACAGCTCGCTGAGCTCACTGAGGAAAAGCAGAGACTTGAAGATGAGAACAAATATCTAAAGGAACGATTAGAGGCTCTCGAAAAACGTCATGAGGAGCTTGAGAAGAAACTAAGAGAGTTTGAGTCTAAGCTTATTAGAGCAGCAAACTTTGTTAAGAGAGAGATGGGAGAAGATGCCTTGAGGATCAGAGAAATGATAAGAAGAATGATTACTGAGTTAAGAACATATGTTGTTCCGCAGGGTAGATCGAAACTTGAGAGAATTTCCTCACTAGTAAATACGCTCTACATGAAGATAACATCTAAGGATATCGGAGGAGCAATACTACGCCTAATGAGAGAGGAGACCATATAATGAGAAATGCTCGTAGTATTCCTAAATGCCTAATATAAAACGGGTGGCTATCATTGAGACATAGGTTAATGCTTCCAACAATTATTCTCATAATCTCTATGCTCATAGCTCCTAGTGTTGCTAAGAGTTATTTTCAAACTAGAAGTATTGTGGGTAGTCAGCCTCCACCTAGCGGAGATTGGCTAATAACAGGACTTACAATTGTGGATAGTGAGACTCTGATTATTAATGGAAGCATAATAGTTGAGAATGGAGGAGTACTAGTAATCAAGAACTCAACAATATATATGAACTTAGCACGAGATGGTGAGTATTGGATTGAGGTTAGGACAGGCGGCAACCTAACAGTAATTAACTCAACGATAGCTCCATATGATACAAGCAGATTTTTTATACGAGTATTTCCGGGAGCTTTGTTCCGCTTAGATGGCGCTGAGATTTGGTACGTAGGAGTTGCGGGAGATCCTCAGTCCCAGGGCCTATGGATAGCTACCGATAATGTTCTAATAAACAACAGTAAGATTTACTATGCCTACGTCGCGATATATCTAGATGGAGCTAAAAATATTCTTATCCAGAACACAGCCACCTGGGAGTGCAAGTATGGGGTGAAGATGGTTAATGCTGATAGCATAAACGTGGAGACGAACAATCAGATACAAGCTTCCGAATACGCGATTTTGCTTCTCTCATCAAGAAACATAGTTATAAACGCTAACACAATAACTGGTAACATCTATCTCCTATCAACATTGAATAGTAGTATCTCTAGGAATACTCTGACAGGATACATCTATCTTGCCTCGGCCTCAAACAATGTTAATATAACGCAGAATGATATTGATGAGGGCTTTATAAGGGTAGCGTACTCCAACAACACGAGGATTTCTGGGAACAGATTTATTACCCGTGGCGGCCTATACTTTGTTGAGTCATACAGAAATACTGTGACTAATAACCGAATTGGGCTCAGAGACATATATTACTATGAGGACGCCTCAGACCTAACTATAACTGGAGCCGTAGGACAAGTCATACTCATCAAATGCTACAACATCACAGTGAGCGTTTCGATCACACGGAACACGATTGTTGGCATAGAACTCTGGCTAACTAACTATTCTAAAATCACTGGAAGCACAATTCTAAATGCTGATGAGGGCATAGCCATATGGGGATCCATAAACAATGAGATCTATGATAATCAGATAAATAACACTGTGCGAGCTATAGGAATATATGGTGAGGGCTCCCAAGGCAACATAGTATATCTTAACCTGTTCTATAACACATCCGTTTATGACGATGGGTACTCAGCCCCCGGAGTAAACCAGTTTGACAATGGAACATATGGGAACTATTGGAGTGATTATACTGGACAGGACAAAAATAACGATGGTATAGGAGACACACCATACCAAATCGACAGCAATTCGTATGATAGATACCCACTAATGCAGAACCCCTCTCTCTATGTGCGAGCAACAAGAGACTTTGATGGTGATGGTGTAGCGAATCTTGATGAGATAAGAGCACCCTATAGCTACTGGGTTAACAGAACCGATAATGTCTTTGTGGTCTACGGTACAAACCCATATAACCCTGATACTGATGGTGATGGCCTATTAGATGGCGAGGAAAAAGGATTAGAAACGAATCCACTAAGCAATGATACTGATGGTGATGGCCTATTAGATGGAGCCGAATTGGGATATGTATCCAGAGCCAATAGATGGTCTTCTGACCCACATAAATATGATACTGATGGTGATGGTCTTAGTGATGGGCTAGAAGTACTTAAATATGGAACAAACCCAGCTAGCATAGATACAGACAATGATAACCTGAGCGACTCAGAAGAAATTCTTCTTGGTTTCAATCCTCTAAACAATGACTCTGATATGGACGGTATGCCTGATGGTTGGGAGGCTCAGTATGGCCTAGACCCGACAGATCCCAGCGATGCTGAAAAAGATCTTGATGGCGATGGGATAACGAATATTGAGGAGTATGAAAGAGGAACAGACCCAACGAAAATGAATACTAATTCATCCCAAGTAGACATCAGAGTTGATATGTGTGTGGAGATAATAGGGACTCCCGTGGTGTGGGTAGGTTTAGGGGTCGCCATGTTGATGCTAGCTGTACCTATTTCCATGCAACTAGTGGAGGTTCTAGTAAGGCGGAAAAACCGTAAAAGAAGGAAGACATATAGGCTCTCTAGTGAGCATATCTATAGTTATTTTCGCAGAGATTTCTGATTAGTAGTTGGCAGAATTCTCTTTGTTTTCTTATTTTGATTTCTTTATATTCTCATCGGAGCATAATAAGTACCTCGCTTTTTAAACATGAAATATTCTCTTCAATAGAACTTCAGTTAGTGAGCTCATGCAGTATTGGTGTTGGGTTTGAGGAGAAATGTAATATCTGTTTCTTTGACATCGATGCTTGTTGGTCTTGCTGGTAGTCTATTTGGAACAGTATTTAATCTCTACCTATGGGATCTGAACTTTACTCTTCTAGATATCTCAGTACTCAATGTTATCCCTGCATCGATATCCCTGCTATCTGCGAGATTCTTCGGAAAATGGGCTGATACTTCTGGTAGAAAGAAATTTGTTGTTGTGGGAATGTTATTTGTCACGGCAGCATACACCCTATTTTTCCTTATGATAAGGTCTAACACTGTGAACTATCTATACCTAGTATTTATCTTCCTCATAATGGGATTGGGCGGATCTATAAATTCTGGAGCTCTGCTCGCAGTAGCAACAACAATGGTTGAGAGAAACAAATCTGGTACATCCTTTGGTACGTATCTGAGCGCCAATGCTGTTGGTTGGACACTAGGCAGCTTTCTTTCTGGTATGATTGCTGATAGGTATGGTATGGATCTTCTGTTGCTCTCCACAACATTGATATATGTTATCGGGCTTATAGTTTTTAGCTTAGGATTCGTAGAAGAAAGTGTTCAGAGACGTAGAGTTCCCTTAAAATCGCTACTAAGGAGCTCTTGGAGTCTCAGTATTGAAGGAAACACCGAGGCTCTCGCCCTAATCTACATTATAACCGCAATCTTTGCTTTGGGTTCTTCGATATACCACCTAGCATTCTCAATAAAAATATATATCCTCTTTGGGTCAAAAACTTTATACGGATACATTATGGGAATCGCAGGAATCTCAAATATTGTCTCCCCACACATAGCTGGCCGTATTGCTGATAAAACGTCAAAAGAAAGGCTTCTTCTGGGAGGCATGCTGACTAGAGATATATACATGGCTTATCTCTCGGTAAGCTGGAATAAAGTGGCAACAATAATCTTCATGATCGCTCCCTTTTGGGTGCTTATATATGTGCCTATGGTCGCGATGACAACGGACTATTCCGCTAGGGGTCATGAATCCGAAATCCAGAGTCTCAGAGGAATAATAGCTAATGCTTCCAATGTGTTAGGCTCGCTTCTAGCAGGGATCATCGCAAGAATATATGATGTCAGACATAACATAAGATCGATAGACATAATACTCATGATCGGCACAATAATATACTTCCTAGCGGCAATTCCAGCTCTCAAACTAAATAGAAATTTTGGAAGCATTATGACTATTTCTTCATAAATAAATCACTACACTTCGTAGCCACTCTACTCCTATATCTTTCTTTAAACTCCTCAGCGAATATCTCCATAATTATAACATCCCAGAATCTTCCACCTCTATACTTATGTTTCTTTAGGCGTCCCGATTCGCTGAACCCTACTTTCTTATAGGCCCTTATGGCCCTCTTATTATACTCTAATACGTGGAGAGAGACCTTTAGGAGACCAAGTATGTTAAAAGCGTAGTCAAGAAGCAAAATAATTGCCTCAGAGCCAAGCCCTTTACCCCACAGACTCTTATCACCTATAAACACGCCAAGCATAGCATTCCTATCTCTCCAATCTATCCTATCTAACGAAATTACACCTATCAGCTTATACTCTGGCTTGATAAGAATGGCAAATGTAAGGGTGAGGTCTGTCCCCTCCAACACCTTCTTTAGCCACTTTTCTTCCATAGTCCTAGTGAAGACGTTGAGGAAGAGGTTATCGGAGAGATACTGAGTTACTTCCTTATCATTGACCCAAAACCAGAATTGCTCTAAATCTTCCTCAACAAGAGGCCCTAAAGCTACTTGGTTTCCCTCAATTATTATAGGTCTCCGAGACAATTGATACACCTAAAAGTAATAAGGTAAACCATACTAAAAACTAAGAAAATTAGATTGGATGCTCTATTTAGGATGAGCCGACTTTAGTTATAGTAGTGGTGGGATAATTGTTATTAGTGGCAACAAACCTATGATGCTTATGACAAGATAGCGAAGCAATTCTGATGAGGTCGTCGGTAGCAGATTTTCTTAGAGGAAGTTAAGTAGAAAATAGCTAGAAGTGTAAGATGATTTATGCTAGTATGTCCAGTGAGTTTTCCGACTATTTTGCGTCTCAGACATATTATTATTGCTTCAAGGAAGAGATAATTCCAAATTTGTGATCTGTCGGGCTAATTGATTGCAGTTTTGTACCATCTAGTTCTCCTAGCCGAAATCATTTTTAAGGCCGACATATGGCATTAGGAAAAACAGAAATGGCAAAGCCAGCAATACGAGACTTTTCTCATTTTACCCTACCACTAAATATTACCCACCGCGCCGATTTTGCTCAGTTTTGCTCAGTATTTTCCGGCGGGGCTTTAGCGTCATCGGTTACATTCCAACGGAAATGGCGTGTTTTGGTCATTTTGCTCGGTCTTGCTCACTTCTGCTCAGTTCCGCCTAGTTTTTCGTGGAATACATTCTATGTTGCTCGTATCACATTGTGTCCTATACATTCGAAAAATCGGCATGTGTTCTGTGTCGCGCTGTGTTCTGTACATTCGAGGCTGTGTTTTCTGTTTTTTGTTGTTCTTGTTGTTGGTTTCTTCTTGAGTTTAGGTCTTGTTATTCCCTCTTTTCCTCTTTGATTCCAAGTATCATTCTGATTACTGTCTCTGTCTGTTGTTGCGTCCCTGTTATGTCCCCGCTAGTTTTCTGAGGATCTGATGAGGTTCTCGGTGTTGTATTTGAGTTCCCTGAGCAGTACCTCTCGGATTTTTTCTTCTGAATTCCTAGAACTCTTTTGTTCTCCTAGACGTTCGGCGATTATTCTGAATAGCCGGTGTATCTGTTTCAGAGTTTAATATAAAATTGAGGAACGGGAAGAGCATCCAGGCACACAAGAGCTTTGATAAATCCATAATAGGTTGTGTGGGTCTTTTGCGTTTTTGTCCCTTTAGTTGGAGGTCTACTTATGCAAAGAAGTCTGCATGATCAAGTATCAGCATAACTACGATAAAACTTAGGAAGCATGTGAGGAAAAGGAAAAATTCTGTTTCTATCTTTAGTTAGAAAATTGAAATGGTGGTTAAGAAAAATAGTAAGTGGTTCCAGCAAGGAGAGTCATTATACTTCCTTCGAATGGGCCGAATGTGGTATTCGGTGAGGGAGATGTGGTAGGATCGGTACAAAAAAATGCTGGCAAATACCTCTCCTCCTATGAATAGATGTACTCTATCACATTCCTCAGCCTCTCTAACTTCTTCTTTGCATCCTCCAGGAACGCCTCTCCCGAATCTGTGATGTAGTACATCTTCCTAGCCTTCTTGCCAGAGACTTCCCACTTTGATACCACCAATCCGAGACGCTCAGCAGCATTTAAATGATAATAAATCACGGATCGGGGGACACGCGACCCCAAAATATCATTTATCTTATTGACGATATCGTAGCCATACGATGGGCTATCTCTGAGGATTCTAAGGATGAGTGCCTTCAGTATTAAAGGAGAAATCAAACCTTTTGGAGGAGGTGGAGGGAAAGGCATGTGAGGGCGGGGAGGAGGGGCCCCCGGCTCTATGCGTCTTGGGGGTGGCTCGGGATGTGGAGAATCTTCGTTATTCATCCATCCTATACGATAATGCTCGGCGAATCTACCATTATAAGTTTTCCACTCCATGCACATCACCCTATTGATAAAACTTGTAATATTCTAATATATGGAATATACTAATTCTCAGTATTTAAGGCCTAGTATATATGCATGAATTACAGGGCTTAGAAGCACATGACATATAATTATGTCTCTCAGCAAATCACGTTGCCATAAAACTTAAAAAGTATTGCAAAACTGGTTTTTGTTAGCTGATTTTGTGGCTTCTAATATGTGTCAATCAGCACTGGAGAGGTCAGGTAGGCAGACAGCTTCGAGGAAAAAGAGAAACGGAAACAAAAATGACTAAGGACTCGCCGACCAGTAGCTGGAACAGGGGGAGTAGGAGGGATAGTAGATGCGATGATGGGGCTACTAGGGGGGAGGGAGAGAAGTGGTCTGGGAGGAAGAACCAGAAGCCTAAACCAAAAACAAAGATGGGAACAACTCGGATGCATAGGACGTAGCGCAACATGGAATACATATGTTTTCTTAAATGTACAGAACGCACTGCGAGGCGAGAAATATCTGGCGGCTCCCGCGAGAAATTGCACAAGAACGACGCATATTAGAAGCCACAAAATCAGCTAACAAAAATCAGTTTTGCGACTATGGGGCTGACACTAGATGAGCTGGAATGCAAGGAGACAAATAGAGCTGATAAAATCACTTCATTTGGATGAAGATGATAAGAAGATACCTGGTTATAATGCTATTAATCGACTAAAACTAAGAAATACTAATTAGAATCGATAACAAATTTGGGATGCCGCTAAGAAACAGATATGCTTGGTGTCATTAGTTGGGTCTCCTAGATGGGACAATATGCATAAAAATGGGCTGCTTTAATTGTTGCTTAGAAACAGAGATGCCGCTTACTGATGAGGATATTAGGAGGATTGTGAGCCTTGGGTATAAGCCCAAGGACTTTACTGTTTTTCGTGGTGGGCTCTGGCGTCTCAGAAATATCGATGGCCGATGTGTTTTTCTGGGTGAGGATGGTATGTGTAAGATCTACGAGCACAGACCTATTGGCTGTAGGCTCTATCCGTTGATTGAGATTGATGGTCGGTGTGTCGTTGATGCTGAATATTGTCCATACGCATATATGATATCGGAAGAAGAAGTTAAGCGTTTTTGTCGAGATGTTATTCAGCTTAATCGTCTTTTGGAGATATTAAAAGAGGATTCTACGTACCGAGAGCTAAGGTTTTTGAGAAAGTGAATGGGAGTTTCATCCCATTGCCTCTGCTTTATATTGTTTTATGATTTCTTGTTCTATTTTTGGTTTATCTCAGAGGGGTATGCTTATGGGGTATTTTTGGACTGTCCACCAAGTATTGAAACCTATCTTGGGGCCATCAAGTTCTCATACATCCGCCCCATTTGTTATGGGATATATCTTCCATAATCATCTTGTTAGGTTAGGTTTTGAGCCAACAATAGACTCTCTGGAGAAGAACCTTAGGATTACGATTCTCTGTCCAAATCCTTCGAGAGCAATGTATTCTTTTATTGGACATAGATCCATTCGTGCCCTTATCTTTGGGCTTCTTGGTGGCTATTTTTCCTCTGATAGAAGACGGATATTTGACGATGTTAAACGTTCTTTAGAGAAAAAGAAGGAGTACGACCTCATCCACACATTCGAGACAACGTTTAATGCTCTGGAAGCTGAAGATGTGGCCTACAAATTAGAAGTTTCGTATGGTGATAGAACAAAGGTTCTTTTCGATTCTGTTGGGGGTGGGATAATAGGTCTGTGTATTGATAATGCCGATATAGAAGGAGTAATTACTAGTCTATTCCCAGAATCCATACCCCTCTGGATATACCTATCTTACGATACCTTAGAGCGCCTAGAGAGCAAACTCCCCTTCACAAAAAAAGATGTGGCTTTGGGGAAGAAATTTTTTGATGATGCTGATGAGATAATTCCAAAGGAAATAAAAGATGAAACTGTGGGAGCCTATGTTGCTCGTAGGGAGAATAACATTGTAGAAGAATCCAGAAGAATAGCGGAGGAGCTATGGGAGATTATGTATGAGTCTACTAGCAGACCGCCGGATAATCTGAGATATTCTAAATTCCTCAAATATGAGATCTCAAAGGAGATGTTTTCGGGTAACGATATGATCTCTAAAGTTCTAAGATACACGATGAATGTTGCTGTTCGGAACGCTGAGATGCATATCATTGTGAGTGCTCCGACTGGCGGAGCATCAAGCATATTCCCAGCAACTCTGAGAGGAGCCATGGAGGAATTCGGCATAAAACAAGAAGAAATAATCAATGGTCTTTATGTCGGTGGTTTAATAGGTGGTTTTATTGGCAATAACATGTCGGTCTCGGGTTCTCTACATGGTTGTCAAGCCGAGATAGGTGTATCCTTGGCCATGGCAGCCTCAGCAATAGTTGATATGCTTGCAGATACATCTAATATCGAGAGAAGAGTAAAGATGGTTTTTGATGCAGCATCTATAGCTCTGCAATCTATACAGGGTTTAGCATGCGACCCACTAATGGGTTTCGTTGAAGTCCCCTGCGTTCTAAGAAATCTAGCTTTTATTGGAACGCCATTCGTTATCGCTAAGATGATTTCTTCGGGATATAGACCCGTTATTGCTCTTAGAACAGCAATAAGAGCTCTCAAAAAGACAGGAGAACTTCTCAATAAGGCTTTGAGGGAGAGTGGTACAGGCCCTCTTACATGCATGTATATTCTCGCTAAGATGGAGGAAAAAGGTATTGAGGAGGAACTCATCTCTCTATTTGAGAGAGAAATATACTAGTAGGTGAGGGCTATGCGAACGAAAATAATTGCAACGCTAGGTCCATCATCGAGTGATCCAAGCACAATATTTGAGATGGTGAAAGCGGGGGTTTCTGGTTTCAGAATAAATATGGTTTACGGCTCCTTAGATGAGAAGGACAGAGTAATTAGTGCTATCAGAAAGATTGAGGATGAACTCGGGATACCCATACCTATAATAGCAGAGATAAAGGGGCGTACTCTTAGAATAGGAGAGATGCCGGAATCTCATCTTGAATCCGGCGAAAAACTTGTTTTTCAGTTCGATGTTAAGAGAAGCGACGACATACATGTTATTCCAGTACCATATGAGATCTCAACGAGAATTATAAAGCCTGGTGATAGAATCCTACTTGCCGATGGGAGGATCATTGTTCATGCAGATGCAGTAAAAGATTTTGAGGTTGAGGGAACTGTCATTGAGGGAGGAACCTTAAGGTCCAATGCACGTATAGCGCTTCGCAAAAAATCTCTACTGAACCTACCGCCTATAACTCGAGAGGATGAGAAAAACATAGATTTTCTGATGCAGAGAGACGTCGATGTTTTAATGATACCAGACGTCTTGGATCCAAATGACTTGGAGATTGTCAGCAGTTTCTTAGATTCGTATGGAAAAAAAGATGTACGTATCCTTGCAAGAATAGAAAACGCCGACGCACTACCCAAACTCAAGGAAATCGCCAAGCGGAGTGATGGTATTGTGTTCGCTAAGGAGAATATAGAGAACATGCTTGTTGAGGAGGAAAGACCAATAGCAGATATGTTCCTAGAGGATCTAGCTATACGCATGACCCTGAAAAACTCTAAACCAATTCTCGTGATAGTCCCAACATTAGAATCCCTTGTTTTCAACTCAACAATAAAGAGACACAACTTGGTAGTCCTCACAAACTTAATATCAAAAAGTTTTGATGGCATAGTTGTGTGTAGTGAAACAGCTATAGGGCGCCATCCAGTCAATACTATTAAGATAATCGCTAGGGTTGTTGAGGAGACGGAGAGACGTCTTGGTTTTAGTAGATTTGAGATTGAGGATGATGATCCAGTATATGTTAGGTTTAATAGGGGTCTTCTAGCGTTGGCTGAGATGATAGATGCTAAGATTGCTGTATATACCACTTACGGAAGAACAGTATTGGCTATAGTGAGGTTTAGACCAAAAAATATGGTATATGGTTTTACAGATTCTATGAGAACAGCTAGGTATCTAAGCATCATTTGGGGAACGAAACCCATATATGTAAAGCAGACACCGAACTTTGAGATAATGGAAGAAGAGCTCATAAGA
>Ga0190367_1000295_pt1 | contig 37792 bp, 32 predicted proteins | sample 4872181011_MG_FD_171838 | JGI IMG/M metagenome (GOLD analysis project Ga0190367, IMG submission 171838) | Hydrothermal vent microbial mat bacterial communities from Southern Trench, Guaymas Basin, Mexico - 4872-18-10-11_MG | ecosystem: Environmental > Aquatic > Marine > Hydrothermal vents >... | reverse complement strand
AACTCTTTTTTACGACAATGTTGGGTGGAAGGGCAAAACAGGCCTTCATAATTCCAAATTCCACAGAAGATCAGAGGGCAACAGGTGTTAACGCCTTATTTGTACATTGTTCGATGAGAGGCAAGGCAAGTGTATGCACAAAACCTCCTCGCTAAGAATTCCTGCACTTTAAATGCGAGGAAGGAGATCAAAAGTCTTTGTTTCTTTAAGATTTCTTAATTCCTTTTAACTTGAAAGCTAAATTGATTGAAGTATTTTTGAGAGGAAATTTCTTCTTATCTTACGTGAAAAGACAAACTAGGATTATCAAAGTTTTTTAAGTTTTTTAAATTATAAAAAATAAAATTAAATCTCTAAAGTGCGTTTTTCCTTTATAAGATGAAAGGAAAAGAATAGAATAACACTATGGTTTTTTGTTAGCGATAAGATTTAGTTTTCTAACTAGAAAAACAATAATATGATTTTGTTGTTTTCTAAAATCAAAGAAAATAAAAATGAGGTTAAATCCTTGAGTAAAAAAGAAAAATGCATAACATTAACAGTTGATGCTATTATTCCCTATAAAGATGGAATTGTCCTAATAAGAAGAAGAAACGATCCTTACAAAGATTACTATGCCTTGCCTGGAGGAATAGTAGAGTATGGTGAAAAAGTGGAGGATGCACTGATTAGGGAGGTTAAAGAAGAGACTGGACTGGATGTAGAGATAAAGAAAATTATAGGGGTTTATTCCGACCCTAATAGAGATCCCAGAGGTCATTTTGTTTCAATTTGCTTTTTGGCAATACCTACTGGAGGTAAATTGAAAGCAGGAAGTGATGCAAAAGATATAAAAATTTTCCATCTAAACTCTCTACCTAAGCTTGCCTTCGATCATGAAAAAATGATTAAGGATGCTAAGGCTGATTTGCATGATTTTCTGTCCAAAATGTAAAGGTATAATGATCTATAAAGGAGATAAAGCTGTTTGTAAAAGATGCGGGTATGAAACTACTATAGATGAAAAAAATTCTAGCGCAATTACTATGATTTCAAAATGTGAGGCAAATAAAAATGAGATACCAGTAATCGAGAAGGACGTGTGTGTCTTACCAACAACCGATGCTATTTGTCCAAATTGCGGAAATACAAAAGCATATTGGTGGATGAGGCAATTGAGAGCAGCAGATGAGAGTGAAGTCAGATTTTACAAGTGCACAAAATGCGGTAAAGTTTGGAGAGAGTATGATTAAAGTTTTTGTGAAATTAAAAGTCCAAAATTTGTTTCTTACTTAAAAACTTTGAAATTCAACTAAATTAGAATGGATTATAGTAGTACGATATTAAATATAGAAATAGCTGTCATTTCTTGCATATTTTTATGAAATTTCTATAAATGTCTTCGCCTCTTTCTGTATGATATACTTCTGGATGCCACTGCAGACCGTAAATTGGCTTCTTTTTGTGTCTCAAAGCCTCAATTTCACATATATCTGACTTGGCCAGAATTTCTAGATCCTCTGGTATTCTTTTTACTTCATCGTTGTGGCTTGCCCATACCTTCAACTTTTCTGGAAGGTCTTCAAAGAGTGGGTCTTGTTTCACTATTCTCACAAAAACCTCAGCAAAACCACCCATCTTCCCTTTTCCAACTTCTCCTCCAAAAACTTTAGCAATTAACTGATGTCCCAAGCAAATACCAAGAATAGGTATGTCCAGTTCTTTTATATAATTCTTGCAATTCCCAGTTCTTTCTAAAGATGGCCCTCCTCCAATTACTAACCCATCGAGGTCAGTTAATTGGTCTAGTGGAGTTGTGTTATTAATTAACTTTGTTTCCACACCTAAATCCCTAAGTGTTCTGTAAATCAAATGATTGTATTGGCCATAATTATACACAACATATATTTTCAAATTCGATCACACTTTTCCAGTTTTAATTATTCACACCATTTATTCATATTTTTGGATCAATACGTTGCAAATTAAATACATTTGTTAAAATTTTTTCCAATAAGATGATCTTAACAAGTTAAACCAAAGTTTTTTTGCGTTTTCTCCACAAGCTTAAAATTCTGGAGATCAACAAGACCTAATTAACATTTTTTATGTTTGAACATAAAATATAAAGATTTTCCAATGGAAATAAAGGTCTCTTATATTTTTAAAGATTAAACATATCGATAAAATTGCTTACAAAGGATATATTTTAGTATTTTTGAAAAATTTAACAAATGGTAAAGTTCTTAAAGCAAATCTTACCAAGATTTCATATCTGGTGGGTTCAATTATGCATGGGATTAATATATTTGAATCAGTTTTAACTTCACCAAAAATATTTAAAAACAGGGATGTTTTAAGGCACTCTTATACTCCAAAATATCTACCTCATAGAGATGAACAAATAAAAACACTAGCATCTATTCTAGCTCCAGTGCTGTCTGGTGAGATACCGTCTAACGTTTTTATATACGGTAAAACAGGTACTGGTAAGACTGCTACGGTAAAATACGTTACTAGCATGCTCGAAGAGGCTTGCAAAAAGAAGGGTGTAAATTGTCTGATACATTACATAAATTGCAAGCTAATTGACACACACTATAGAGTTTTAGCAAGCATTGCTAGAGCCTTAGGAAAAAATGTTCCAATGACCGGTTGGCCAACTGATCAAGTTTACGAGGTTGTAAAAACTGCAATAGATAAAATTTCCAGAACAGTGATCATAATCCTAGATGAAATTGATAAGCTTGTAAAGAAGGGTGATGAGGTTTTATACACTCTCACTAGAATTAACTCCGAATTGGAAAAATCAAAGGTTAGTTTAATAGGTATCACTAACGATTTAAAAGTTAAGAGTTTTCTAGACCCTAGAGTTCTAAGTTCGCTTGGAGAAGAGGAAATAGTGTTTCCTCCTTACAATGCTGACCAATTAAAGGATATACTTGCTCAAAGAGCTGAACTTGCTTTCTACGATGGTGTTCTTGACGAAGAAGTAATTCCATATTGCGCAGCTTTAGCTGCACAAGAGCATGGAGATGCTAGAAAAGCTTTAGATTTACTAAGAGTTAGTGCTGAAATTGCTGAAAAAGAGGGAAGTTCAAAAGTAACTAAAGAACACGTGAAAAAAGCTATACGGAAAATTGAAACTGATCACATAGTTGAAGCAGTTAGAACCCTACCTACCCAAAGTAAAGTCTTACTTCTTGGTATGATCATGTTAAAAGAAAGTGGCAAAGATAAATTCACAACAGGCGAAATTTACACTGTCTATAAGTCGCTATGCAAGAAAATAGGAGTTGATGTGCTTACACAAAGAAGAATCAGTGATTTGATATCGGAATTGGATACTCTTGGTATAATAAACTCAGTAGTGATATCAAAGGGTAGATACGGCAGAACTAGAGAAATCAAACTAGAAACACCAATAGAGCCAATAAAAAGGACTTTATTAGAGGACTATAGAATAAATTCACTTGGAATAACTAATAGAAACCTCAAAAACATTATAACGATTTTTAATTTTTAAATCAATTGTTTATTTTTTATAAAATAAATAGAAATTGCAAAATTCAAGTATTTAATGTGTTAAAATCCTTCTTTAACCTGCTTTTTTTAATTTTCATAATAATTGCAAATAAAGGATATTTACAGTTGGTCAATCCCTGCGAAAATTTTCTTTCTATTATTTTGAGTATTTCTAGAACTCTTTAAAAATTACTAAAAGTTAAAAACATCCTTGAACTTTCTTAGTAGTAAATGGCAGAGATATCCACATCAGATGTTGCAGAAGTACTTGTAGCTCTCAGAATAAAATTGGTTAAAATAGTGCTTATTTTAGTCGCGGTTTGGGCAATATCTTTCGTTTTCCTTTCGGATTTTGTCATAACGAAAATTATAAAAGATCTGTTGCCAGAGGGGGCTAAAGTCGTTTACACTTCTCCACTAGAGGGATTAATTTTGAAATTAAAAATCTCCCTTGATTTTGGTTTTTTATCAGTCTTACCTTATGTTTCCTATCTTGTATACAAAGCGTTAAAAAATAGAACTGAGCTTTTAAAAAACGTAAATATATCCAAAAGTGTAGCATTTAAGTACGGCATTTCTGCAGTTATTTTATTCATATTAGGTTTAACTTACGGTTATTGTTTAATGCTACCACTTTTCATGAGGTTTCTTTATCAAATTGCTGTAACCCAAGGAGCTACACCCTTATACTCGATTTCAGATTTCATAGGATTCGTTGTATTAATGCTAATTATATTCGGATTAATATTTCAAATGCCTTTAATTATGATCCTTTTAGTAAGATATGGCATTGTAAAATTCGATACGCTTAAGTATTACAGAAGGCACTTTTATGTGCTCTTTTTTATAATCGGTGCAGCTATAACTCCTCCTGATGTGTTCACACAGCTAATGGTAGCAATACCAATGCTTCTATTTTACGAAATTAGTCTAGTAGTAACTAAAATAGTGGTAAGAGTTTAATCTCTAAAAGAAATTACGGGTTGAAAATCATGTTTGAAATTATACACAAGGATATAATGGGTAGAATAGGTAAATTAAAAACACCTCACGGATTTATAGAGACTCCAGCATTAATGCCAGTTGTTAATCCAAATATTGAGTTAATTCCTCCAAAAGAAATTCAGAAAATGGGTGCTCAAGCAATAATTACCAACGCTTACATAATACTAAGAACTGATGATTTAAGAGAGAAGGCCCTTAGATCTGGTGTGCAAAAAATTTTGGATGTTTCTGTTCCCGTTATGACAGATAGTGGGAGTTACCAGTTATTTGTTTATGGAGATGTAGAAGTTACAAACAAGGAGATAATCGAATTCCAGCACAAAATTGGATCAGATATAATTGTGCCACTTGACATTCCCACTCCACCTGATGCTTCAAGAGATTCTGCACTTAAGGATTTAGAGATTACTATAAGTAGAGTTAAAGAAGCTAAGGAAATTTTAAATAAATTAGAGAGTGAATCCTTGCTAGTTGCCCCAGTACAAGGTTCAACATATTTGGATTTAAGAAAAAAATGTGCTGAGATGCTGAAAAGTCTAAATCCAGATGTTTTTGCAATTGGTGCCTTGGTACCACTTCTCGATTCTTACAGGTTTTTTGAAGTTGTAAAGATAATTCTGGAAGTAAAATCTATATTACCTTCATCGCGACCAGTTCACCTATTTGGCGTTGGTCATCCAATGTTCTTCAGTATAGCTGTTGCATTGGGTTGCGATTTATTTGATTCAGCAGCTTACGCTCTTTATGCAAAAGATGACAGATATATCACATCTCATGGAACAAAGAAATTAGAAGATCTTAGATATTTTCCATGTAGTTGCCCTATATGTTTAAATCACACACCTGAGGAATTGAAAAGAATGGATAAAGATGCTAGAAGCGAATTGCTAGCTAAGCACAATTTATGGGTAAGTTTTCAAGAAATAAAACTGGTCAAGCAAGCTATAAAAGAGGGTACTCTTTTTGAACTCGTTGAAAGAAGAATTAGATCGCATCCAAATCTTCTCTACGCGTGGAGGCAGATAAGGGATTATACAAACCTTATTGACAAATTTGATCCTTCCATGAAGCAAGTTTTCTTTTATTTAGGTATTGAAAGCATTTACAGACCAGCAGTTAAAAGACATTGTGAAAAAATTCTAAACATTGAGTTAGAGAAGGATTCATATGTAATATCCACAAGTGAATTGATTTCTGCCGATTTTTATCTAAAACCCGTATTTGGTTTAGTTCCAAAGGAGATGATTGAAAGTTATCCAGCAGGTCATGCAGAAATGCCCCCAGCAGATTGGATTGAACATGAAGCTATGGTTAAAGCCGTAAACACCTTGATTGAATTTTTAAAAAAGCATAGCAATAAAAAGTTTATTATAAAAGCTAATAAGATTTGGAAGCGATATCTTAAAAATTTACCTGAAAATACCAAAATAGAGTGGTTAACATAGAAAGAAAAGAGGGGTTAGCTAGAATTTGTAAAATTGAAGTAGACAATATAACCTATGAGACTCCTTTGTTACTGGACTTTCTGGATGGAAAGGATAGCCTAAAGCGTTTTATTAAAAATATAGATTTTGGAAAAATTCCTAGTGTTATAGAGAGATTTCCAGCGCTGTATAATTCCAAGTTTAGCGTTTTAAAGCCAGTTAACGATAATATTGAAGTTTTAACAGGTTTTAGTGCATTAGATCCGAAAGACTTGGCTGAAATTTTAATAAACATCAGAGTTAACAACATAAATAAACTAATCTATATCCCAGCAATTGCTACGCCAAAAAATGCCTTATTTTTGATTAATCTTGGTGTAGATATACTGGATAATATAATACCGATAATAAAGGGATATTCTGGATTTTACATGCTTCCTACTTGTGAATTTAAACTAGATTCTATGAAAGAGTTGCCATGCTGCTGTGAAGTTTGTAGTTCATATTCAGTAAAGGATTTAATAAATCTTGATTACGCTGAAAGAAGTTTAGCTCTCGCAAGACATAACACAATTATGCTTGAAAGTCAAATTAAATTAGCAAAGGAGCTGATAAAGGAAGAGAATCTCAGAAATTCATTAGATGGTTTGTCGAGATTAGATCCATTTAATTCTGTTATACTGAGAATTTATGATGAAAGTGATGCAACAAAAAAGTATTATCCAAGATTTAAAAAAAGCAAAGTAATTCTGTTCAAGGATTCATACTCAAGACCTGAAGTCAAAGTTTTCTTTGAAAGGGCGCTGGAAGTTTACTCTCCTAAAACTAAAGCTTTACTAATTTTACCATGCACAGCAACTAAACCGTATTTAATCTCAAAAACGCATAGAAAGATAAGAGAATTTGTTAAAATTTCAATAAATGAGATAATAATTTCATCACCACTCGTTGTGCCAAGAGAATTAGAACTAATTTATCCATCTATAAATTATGATGTTCCAGTTACTGGCATTTGGGATGAGGATGAAATTAGGTTCGTTGGCACAAAACTGTGGCAATTCATCAGAAAGGGCAATTTTGAAAAAATAATAGCTCATGTAGAGAGTGGCTACAAAAAGGTTGTAGAGTACGCATCAAAGATTGGTGGATTTGATGTAATTTACACAGCAGAGGGCGGTATTTTATCAAAGCAATCTTTAGAAAGGTTAAAGAGGGAAATTGAAAAATATAATGATCCTAACTTTGACTTAAGAAGAAATTTAATCGAGCATATGATTGAATACCAATTTTATATTAAAATTGATTTAAACGATAATTATCATGAAATTTCTGGAAAATACCCAGAGCTAAAAGTGTTCGTAGAGAAAAATGGAAAAAAGGAAATGTTTTTAAGAATTGATACGAATTATGGCATGTTAGATATCTACAAAGAGTTTGCAAAAATTCTTTACAACAAGAAAAAGTTCACAGTGCTAATAGATGAATTTGATCCTAAAGGCACAATATTTTCGAAGGGTGTGATTAAAGCTAACGAAAATATTAAACAAAATGATTTAGTTGTTTTCTTTAACTCATTTTTAATTGGCGTTGGAAGGGCGCTAATAAGCGGTAATGAAATGAACAAGAAAGTTGATGGATTTGCAATAAAAGTTAAAAGAAAGTGGAGCATAAACTAAAGAAATATTTAGTTTTTCGCAAATTACGAAATCATTCTGGCTTTTTCTCGCCCTGTAAATTTAATTGATAAATCTGCTGTAATTAATTCTGGCTCTCTTTTTTTCCCTAGATATATTTCTATTGCCTCCCTTATAAGCTTATACATAATAGGCATAGGCTTGCCAAATATAACATTATCACAACCTATGTCTACATAAACGTAATACTCCTCACCTTCATATTCAAATAAAGCTTCCTCTTTTCCTTTTTTCCTAATAGAAAATGGGAACAACTTACAGGCTAATGGCTTTAATTCTCCTTGCAACAAACAGATATTTCCAACTTGAAACGGGCATTTCCCGCCAATTTTTTTAATAAAGTATCTGCCTCCTTTTTCCTCGACAAATCCAGAATCTTTTAGCTTTAAGTATTCATAGAACGTCAAGGGTACTCTATACTCACTGCAGCATTTTCCACAAGCTTCACATTTCCAATATTTTATTCTTCTCCAAGGGACTTTCATTTAGTGATTTCTTGAGCTTCTTTTTCTTCCCCAACTATAACAACATCTATAATTCTTCTCGGAAAGATCCCATTTTCTACTACCCCTGGAATCCTATTTAACTTTACTTCTAAATCCTCTGCATCTTCTATTTTACCAAAATAGCAATCCGCTATAAAATTTCCATTGTCAGTTATTACAGGTCCAACTTTTCCAGTACCTTGCCTCAACTTTGCAATTCCTCCAATTTTTTCTATTTCTCTCTTTACAAAGCCCCAGCTAAAGGGTAAAATTTCAACTGGCACATCTATATTCAAGCTTTCCGAATATTTAGTTGAATCTACAATAATTACAACTTTCTTTGATGCTGATGCAATTATTTTCTCTCTTAATAAAGCTGCGCCCCTACCTTTAATGCAATTCAAGTTTTTATCTACTTGATCTGCACCATCAACACACAATTCGAGCTCAGAATACTGCAAAAAGTCAACAACGTTTATACCATTCTCCAGTGCTAAAATGTAAGACTGATAGGATGATGGTACTCCAAAGATTTTCATTCCCTCTTCTCTTATTTTCTTGCCTAGCTCTTTTATGAAGATTTCAACTGTACTACCGCTTCCTAAACCTATAATCATTCCATCCTTAACATACTCCAAAGCCTTCCTGGCGGCGTTAAACTTTTGTAAATTGTAGTTGTTCATCACTATTTCACCTCTAAACCATTTAACCATTTTTTTAGTTCCGAAAAATCTATCCTTGCAGTGGAATCTAAAGTTATTGGAGTCACAGATATTTTTCCTCTTCTTAAAGCATGTAAATCTGTGCCCTCTTCTGCATCTTCAATTTCAATGCCATCAATCCAGTAATATTTTCTCATTCTTGGGTCTATTCTTTCCTCAACTCTCGTTCTGTATAATCTCCTAGCCAATCTTGTTATTTCTATTCCGCCATCGGAATTCAATGGTACATTTATGTTAAGAACATCCACTCCCTCTGGCATACCTTTTTCTAATACTTTTTCTGAGAACAGCCTTAGAACTTTTTTTGCTAGTGAAAAATCTATAGGCTTATAACTGTACTCGAATTTTTCGTAGTCTGGTAATTCCACCGATATCGCTATTGCTGGACTACCTTGAGTGGCCGCCTCCAGCGCAGCTCCAATGGTACCAGAAGTTGTCACAGCCTCAGTTGATATATTTTCTCCAAGGTTGATACCAGATACTACCAGATCTGGTATTCCCTTTATAATAACGTGAATTCCTATTATCACAGCATCAGTAGGAGTTCCATTTATAGCATATATCTTCATATTGTCAACATTTAAAACAGAAATCCTTATTGGCTCCATTATTGATATGCTTCTACCTACCCCGCTTTTTTGCAGAACTGGAGTAACTACATAAACTTCCCCTAGATCCTTTAAAACCTCATAACTAGCTCTTAAACCTGCCGAATAAACTCCATCATCGTTTGTAAGCAGTATTTTTCGCTTTAACATATGAGTTTCTCCAGTTCTCCTTTTTCTATTCCCATTTTTATTTCCCTAGCTATTCTTCTACCCATATACATGTTTTCCCCAAACAGGATGTAAGAGTATGGTGAAGACGGAATACCAACATTTGTTCCCGCTACAATTCTAGTTGATATTTCAAAAACATACATTTCTTCATTTTCATCAAATGCGCACTCCAGACAAAAAGGTCCAACCAGGCCAGGTTTTGCTATTTCTTCTGATACCTTTACCACCCTCTCGGCTGCTCTAAAGGCTTTTTCTAAAAATTTTTCTCTCAGGACTACTGGTATATTACCAGTAACAGTATAAGTTGGAGTTATTTTTAATTTTAACTGCAAATCGGCAGGAATTCTACCTATTCCATCCACATTGGATTCATATCTTCTATCTACTGCAATTAACTCTATTCTTTTTAAAATTAAAGATCTAAAAAATGAAAAATAAACATTTGTACCTATTATATACTCCTGAATTTGGTAATCTTTTACATCATTTTGTATTAACCCAAGTTTTTTCATTTCGTCAAGTTTCTTTTTAAAATCATCAAATCCTATGGCTAAAAAATAACCTCTTCCGCCTTTAGCTCCGTGGAGCTTAATTATTGCAATTTTTTCAATTTCCTCTGGACTCCTGTAAACTTTTGGTGTTTTTAAACCAGCTTTTTTTAGCCATAAATCCTGCTTGTTCCTGTCAACCTCCCAAAGCATTAAAGTCTTATTACCAAAAACGGGTACCTTGATCACATCCAAATTGTTCAGATAAGCATTAAAACTCCCGTGTGGGATTAAAATAGAATTCAGCTTAATCAATTTATCCTGAATTTTATCTTTAAGTAAATCTGGAAAATCTTCAATCTCAATTATTTCGTCCGCAACATTAAAAGCTTCGTATATTATCCTTTCTCTTTTTCTACAAATACATACTGTTTTAAAACCTTCATCTTTTGCACCTCTTAAAATATTAAGTGCTGAATGGCTTCCCAGTGTAGCTATGGCAATCTTATCTAAATCGTAATTTTTCACAACATCGCTATCCATGACCAAAACACCACACTAATACAGTATGCAAGAAAGTTAAAGATGACTTTCTATTTTGATGCCATGTTCATTTCTATTTCCTTATGGTATTCCTGTATTGGCTTTATTGTCATTTTATTCTTTTTAATAGCCTCTATACCCTTCACAGCCGCCATAGCACCAGGTATAGTCGTTATGTAAGGTATAGAATAATCCACTGCCGCTCTTCTAATCATATAACCCTCTGTTTTACCTCTTTTTCCACTAGGTATGTTTATTATTAGATTAACTTGTCCATTTATTATTGCATCCAATATATTCGGTCTACCTTGACTTATTTTCAGAACCACTTCCGCATCAATACCATGTTTCCTTAGAAATTCTGCAGTTCCATCTGTAGCTAAAATTTTGAATCCTAATTCCTGCAATTTTTTAGCAATAGGCAATATCTTTTCTTGATCTTTTTTTCTAACACTAATGAAAACTGTTCCCTCAGTAGGTAACTTCATCCCTGCAGCCAGTTCTGCCTTGTAGTAAGCTAATCCAAAGTCATAGTCTATGCCCATAACTTCTCCAGTTGATTTCATTTCTGGTCCTAGTACAGGATCAACTCCAGGTAATTTAACAAAAGGAAATACTGCTTCCTTAACCGCAACATGTTTAATATGCTCTAATCTTTCTTTTATTCCTAATTCTCTGAGTTTTTTACCCACCATTAATTTTGCAGCAATCTTTGCAAGAGGTAATCCTGTAGCTTTGCTAACAAATGGCACAGTTCTACTAGCTCTTGGATTTGCTTCTAGCACATAAACAGTTCCATCCTTAACTGCAAACTGTATATTGATTAGACCTACCACTTTTAGTGCTAAGGCTATTTTTCTTGTATATTCTTTAATTTTCTCGATAATCTCTTTTGACAATGAAATTGGGGGTAGTATGCACGCTGAATCTCCACTGTGCACTCCGGCTTCTTCTACGTGTTCCATTATTCCTCCTATAACAACTTCTTCTCCATCACAGAGAGCATCGACTTCCACTTCTATTGCATCTTCCAAAAATTTATCAATCAGTATTGGCTTTTCTGGCGATACTTCCACAGCCTCAGTGACGTAGCGTTCTAAAGTTTCCTCATCGTAAACAATTTCCATAGCTCTGCCGCCAAGAACATACGATGGTCTAACTAAAACTGGGTATCCTATTTTTCTGGCAATTTCTTTTGCTTCCTCTATATTATAGGCAATTCCATGTTCCGGCTGTGGTATGCCTAATTCTTTTACAAGCTTTGAAAATCTATCTCTGTCTTCAGCAATATCTATGGATTCCGCCGATGTACCAAGTATCTTTGCGTTGGATTTTTCTAATTCTTTTGAAATGTTAAGAGGAGTTTGCCCCCCAAATTGAACAAGAATCCCTTCTGGTTTTTCATTTTCATATATATTCATGACATCTTCATGCGTTATCGGTTCAAAGTAGAGTCTATCCGACGTGTCATAATCAGTGGAGACTGTTTCTGGATTGTTATTAACCATTATAGTTTCATATCCCTCTTCTTTAAGACTTTTTACTGCATGCACACAACAATAATCAAATTCAATTCCCTGTCCAATTCTGTTTGGCCCAGAACCTATTATGATTATCTTTTTTCTATTTGTTCTTATAGCTTCATTCTCATCCTCATAAGTAGAGTAGTAATAAGGAGTTTTTGCCTCAAACTCTGCTGCGCAAGTATCTACCATCTTAAATACTGCGTTAATACCAGCTTTTTTCCTTCTTTTTCTTACTTCTCTTTCTGTGGTCTTAAATATGTGAGCTAACTGAACATCAGAGAAACCTAGCTTTTTAGCTTTCCTTATGACTTCATCTGGAACTTCATCAATCGTACACTTCTTTGCCCAAGCCTTAAGTTCTTTTTCCATTTCCACTATGTTCTTAATTTTCTGTATAAACCATCTATCTATTTTAGTGAGCTCATAAATTTCATCAACACTGAGTCCTTTTTCTAACGCATACTTTATGTAAAAAACTCTCTCTGCATTGGGATATCTCAATTTTTGGTAAATTTCTTCTCTTGATGGGTTTTTATCTTTGCCATCACAACCCAGTCCATATCTTCCAATTTCAAGAGATCTTATCGCTTTTTGTAGTGCTTCTTCAAATGTTCTACCAATAGCCATCACTTCTCCAACGCTTTTCATTTGACTGCCAAGAATTGGATCCGCAGTCGGAAATTTATCAAATGCGAATCTTGGTATCTTCACTACTACATAATCTATTGTAGGTTCAAAGCTAGCTGGTGTTTCTTTAGTTATATCATTTGGTATTTCATCTAATGTATAACCGACAGCAAGCTTTGCTGCAATTTTTGCTATTGGAAAGCCAGTAGCTTTTGATGCTAAAGCTGAAGATCTACTAACTCTTGGATTCATCTCAATTGCAACAAATCTTCCAGTTGTAGGATGTACTGCAAACTGTATGTTACTTCCCCCAGTTTCAACCCCTATTTCTCTGATAATTGCAATAGCTGCATCTCTTAATTTCTGATATTCCTCATCACTCAACGTTTGTGCTGGAGCAACAGTTATACTGTCTCCAGTATGCACTCCCATTGGATCAAAATTTTCTATGGAGCAAATTATCACTACATTATCAGCCAAATCTCTCATTACTTCTAATTCGTATTCTTTCCATCCTATAACCCCCTCTTCAACCAATATTTGTCCAATCATTGATGCTTTTAGTCCTCTTTCAGCTATAACTTTAAGTTCTTCCTTATTGTATGCTACTCCTCCCCCAGTTCCTCCAAGGACGTATGCAGGTCTAACTATTACTGGATATCCTATTTCTTCTGCAATTTCCAAAGCCTCATCAACATTTGTAGCAACTTCACTTCTAGGAACTTCCAATCCTATTTTTTGCATCGATCTCTTGAATAGTTCTCTGTCTTCCCCTTTTTTTATAGCCTCTAATTTTGCTCCAATCAATTCTACTCCATACTTATCCAGTACACCCATTTCCGCAAGCTGTACTGCAAGATTTAATGCGGTTTGCCCGCCAAGCGTAGGTAATAACGCATCAGGTCTTTCCTCTTCTATAATCTTAGCCACAACTTCTGGCACTAATGGTTCTATGTAAATTCTATCAGCCATTTCTGGATCGGTCATTATAGTAGCAGGATTTGAGTTCACTAATACAACTTCGTAGCCCTCTTCCTTCAAAGCCTTACATGCTTGACTACCCGAGTAATCAAATTCTGCAGCCTGACCTATTACTATAGGACCAGATCCTATTACCATTATTTTTTTAATATCTTCCCTCTTTGGCATATTTTCCAAAATACAAACCTTAATATTCTCTTAACATCTCTAAAAATCTATCAAAAAAGAAATACGTATCATGTGGACCTGGAGATGCCTCAGGATGATATTGCACTGTAATTAGTGGTAATTCCTTATGTCTTAAACCTTCAACAGTCATATCGTTTAAATTTATTTGTGTAACTTCCAATCCTGTACCTTCTAAACTTTTCTCATCAACTGCGAAACCATGATTTTGACTTGATATAAACACTCTACCCGTTTCAAAATCCTTCACCGGCTGATTTGAACCTCTATGTCCAAATTTTAATTTAAATGTCTTTGCTCCTAAGGCTAAAGCTGCTAATTGGTGTCCTAAGCAAATTCCAGCCATTGGATACTTTCCAACCAGTTTCTTTATAGTATTTATAGTGGGTTTAACCCTTGCTGGATCTCCTGGACCATTTGATAGAAATATTCCATCTGGATCAATTTCCTTTATTTTTTCAGCAGGATAATTAAAAGGTACTAAAATTACATTTATTTCTCTCTTTAAAAGCTGCCTAATTATACTAAATTTTATTCCACAATCAATAAGAACTACATCATACTTTCCTCTCACATCAATTACCTTTGGCTCCCTTACACAAACTTTATCCACCAAATCTAGTTCAGTTATGGATGGTTGCTCCTTAGCTCTTTTAATTAATTTTTCTTTATCAAAATCATCACCCACGGCAAGTACAGCTTTCATTGTACCATATATTCTTATTTTTCTGGTTAATGCACGGGTGTCTACACCTTCTATTCCAGGTACATTGTATTCCTTAAGTAATTCATCAACTGTCATTTCACTTCTCCAATTACTTGGAGTTTTACAAAGTTCCCTAACTACAAATCCTTCAACTTTAACCCCATCACTTTCAAAATCCTGTCTACATACACCATAGTTACCAATCAGAGGGTAAGTCATCATCAGTATTTGACCCGCATAACTTGGATCAGTTAAAGCTTCCACGTAACCAGTCATACTTGTATTAAAGACTAGCTCTCCTTCCGCTGTTTTTTCTGCTCCAAAGCCTTTTCCTACGACAAATGTTCCATCTTCTAGCGCTAGTGCCGCTTTCATATCTGATCACCTATGAATTCCCTTAACTCGCCTATTATTTCTTTAATAGGTCTTGCTTCAAAGAATTTAATACCAGTAATCATATTACATACAGACTTATACATTTCCGAAACTAAATTCTTGAAACTTGGCGGAAGCAAAGGTGGTTTAGGTAAATTCGTAAATGTTCCAGATTCTTTTGCTTTTTCAATTTCTTTAAACCAGCTAGTTTTTCTATAATACATTCTTATAACTTCCTTGCTAATTGGAGTTCCTTCAAAGCTAAATCTACATTCATCTGGAGTTCCTACTGCATCAACTAGAAATATTCTTCTATCGTAATCAATAGCAAACTCGAACTTTCCATCTTCGTTAATTAAGCCTACCTTTTCGATTTCAGAGCTTATTAACTCGTTTATTTTCATGGATACTTTCTTAATGTACTCTATTTCATCCGTACTTAAACCAGAGATTTCCATAGCTTCTTCCCAGGATATGTATCTATCCACATTTTCCAGTTTTGTACTAACATCAATGATGGGTTTTTCTAACTTTTGCCCAGGTTTTGGATGTTCTTTTAAGCCCAACTCCTCTAAAGTCAATTTTCCTTCTTTTAATCTTTTAAAAACGCTAGATCCTTTTGGCAGGTAATTTCTATATATAATCTCGAGAGGTATCAAATAGTTTCCTTTAATCTCTTTAAAAACTGAATAATCATACCTGTTGCCAATTCTTTTGGGTCTAATTACTCTAAAAAGTACTATTTTCATTTTATTTGTTGGGCTTTCCAGTTCATCGATATATTTAGTTTTACCATTGTCCAAAAGACCAATGTAATGATTTCTGATATCCTTTTCGGCAAGTTTTTCAAAGAAATAAGCGGAAATTAAACACAAGGCTTGACCTTTGCCTTGTATTAAATCTGGCATTCTACCATAATCGAAAACCGAGAAGTTGTCTGTAAAAACAAAAATTCCCTCTCCAGGTTTCTTTTCCTCTGGATCCTTTATAACTACTAGATCTTTAACTGTGCCCATTAAAGAAATGTCCAACCTCGCTTAATAATACTTTTTTTCTTTTTAGTGTAAAAAAATATTATTAAAATTATTATATTAAAATCATAAAATTAACTATATCTTTGCATATAGCAAAGAATTGCTATCGCTGCTGCAGCCAGTTCTTCCTGTGTTAAAGTCTCTCTCGCTTCCCAAAATATTTCTGCTAGTCTCCTTTTTGTCTCGTAAACGTGATTTATTATTTCTTTTACTTTTTCAACTATTTTTTGTTCTTTAATAAACTCAGTATGGATGTCTCCCCTTTCAAATGCCTCATTGTGTAAAATAGCAATGTGTAAAGGTATGTTAGTTTCAACTCCCTCAATTATATAATCGTAGAGTGCTCTTCTCATTCTCATTATTGCTTCCTTTCTATCTCTACCCCAAGCACTAAGTTTGGATATCATCGGATCATAATAGGATGTTATTTCACAACCCATGTGAATTCCGCTGTCCACTCTTATACCAACTCCACCAGGGCTTCTGTAATGCACGATTTTTCCTGTCTTTGGTAGAAAAGTTATTGGATCTTCAGCATAAATTCTACACTCTATAGCATGCCCAAAGAACCTTACGTCCTCCTGATCTATATCTAATTCTTCTCCAGCAGCTATTTTAATTTGGTATTTTACTATATCTATTCCTGTAACCATTTCGGTTATTGGATGTTCAACTTGCAGTCTTGTATTCATCTCTAGGAAGTAGTAATTGCCATTATGATACAAAAACTCCATTGTTCCTGCGTTTGTGTATTTTATGTGCTTTGCACCTTTTACAGCTTTTTCCCCCATTTCTTCTCTTAATTCCTCAGTCATCACTGGAGATGGAGTTTCTTCAATTAATTTCTGATGTCTCCTTTGAATGCTACATTCCCTCTCGCCAAGATGTATAACATGTCCATGCTCATCAGCTAGTATTTGAAATTCAATGTGCCTAGGTTTAGGTAAGTATTTCTCCATGTAAACTGCGGAATCTCCGAAATATTTTTCTCCTAGTTTTTTCGATCTAATAAATCCCGATTCCAGTTGATCTTCATTCCAAACTATAGATATGCCTATTCCTCCACCACCACCAGATGCTTTTATTGCCACTGGATATCCCAGTTTTTCAGCCCACTTTATAGCATCATCTAAGGTTTTTAATTCGGGACTTCCTGGCACTACAGGAACTCCTGCCTCTATCATTGCCTTTCTTCCGTTTAACTTTGATCCCATCAATTTTATGACCTTATGATTTGGTCCTATGAATTTTATTCCTTCCTCCTCACATCTTTTTGCAAATTCTGGATTTTCTGCAAGAAAGCCATATCCAGGATGAATGGCTTCAGCATTACATTTTTTTGCAACCTCAATTATCTTTTCTATATTCAAATAACTATCCTTTGGCTCTGGTCCTCCAATGCAATAGCTTTCGTCGGCATAGATTCTATGAAAAGATTTTGCATCAGCTGTACTATAAACCGCAACAGTTTTTATGTCTAGTTCTTTGCAGGCTCGCATTACTCTTACTGCTATTTCTCCCCTATTGGCTATTAAGACCTTTTTAAACATATTTAAGCACCAGCAATAAGTTTGCTTATTTTAAAAATACGAAATTTTTAAGTTACAACCTTATGTTTAAATTCTGATTGTCAAGAGTTTAAACTTCAAAAAGGTTTTAAAAATTTTTTAGTAATGTGGTCTTAATGGAAACTTCCGATGTAATAATAGGTTTAGAAGTACATGTACAGCTAAACAAGCTAAGGACAAAACTATTCTGCTCATGTCCTTTATATTATTACGATAGTGAGCCAAATACGCATGTCTGCCCAGTTTGCTTGGGCTTACCTGGCGCTCTACCCGTTATAAATAAAGAGGCTGTAAAAGCTGCAATTAAAATTGCACTAGCTCTTAAAGCAAAAGTACAACCTTTCACTTTATTCTACAGAAAGAATTACTTTTATCCCGATCTACCAAAAGGCTTTCAGATTAGCCAGTATGATTTTCCTCTAGCCACTGGAGGATACGTTATTATTGAGGGTGAGAATGGGGAGAAGAAAATAACACTAAAAAGAATACACATTGAAGAGGATCCTGGTAGACTCGTTTATAAAGGTTCAATTACCACAGCAAAATACAGTTTAATAGATTATAATAGATCGGGCGTACCTTTGGTTGAAATTGTAACAGATCCAGTTATAAGTTCTCCAAAAGAGGCTAGAGCATTTCTAAACAAGTTGAGGATCATACTTGAATATTTAGATGTCTTTGATGGGTCTTTAGAGGGGGCTATGAGAGTTGACGCGAATATTTCAATAAAGGGTGGTGGAAGAGTTGAAATAAAAAACATATCATCATTTAAAGGTGTAGAAAGAGCTCTAACCTACGAGATACAAAGGCAAAGAAATTTAATTAAAAGAGGGTTAGCTATAAAAAGAGAAACTAGACACTTTGATGAGGTAAACAATATAACAGTATCCCTAAGGACGAAAGAGGAGGAACAAGATTACAGATATTTCCCAGAACCAGACTTAGTTCCCGTTAGAACCGAAGAACTTGTAAAGGAAGTTGAAGGAACACTTCCAGAGATGCCTGAAGAGAAAAGAGACAGACTAATAAAAGAATATGGAATTAGTTATGACTTTGCAAAAGTTCTTGTTCTAGATAGTAAAATGGCTGATTACTTTGAGATCGTTGCAAAAAAAGTTAACCCTAAACTTGCAGCCAGTTGGGTAGTAGATGTACTAAGAGGAGAATTAAACTACAGAGGTTGGAATTTTGATGTTTGCTTCAAAAAATTTGATCCAAACGATTTCGCCAAACTTCTAAAATACTTTGAGGAAGAGAAAATAACCGAAAAAGGTGTAGTAGAGGTCATAAGAACCAAACTGGACTATGGAGGATCCATAGACGATATAATTAAATCAAAGGATTTGCTTGCAATTAAAGAGGAAGATAAAATAATAAAGATCTGTAAAAGAGTTATTGAAGAGAACAAAAAAGCAGTGATGGATTACAAGAACGGTAAAAAGCAAGCTTTAAATTACCTAGTTGGCCAAGTTATGAAAATTACGAAAGGAAAGGTAGATCCTGCTGAAACTTCAAAAATTCTTAGAAACCTATTGGAAAGTCCAGCTTAACCAATTTAGGATATTTTCTCCTCGTGTCTTCATTGTATTATAAGAACGTATTAACTTCAATTTTGATTAAAAATTCAGCTTCCTTCACCATTAATCTAAATAAAGTTAAAAACAATAAACTTTAAATCGCCGATTTTTATTTTTTATCATTTAAAAAGCTTAATTTAAAAAATTTACAAAAAGGTGTGTTTTCCAATGAAGTGGAAAAAATGGAGACACATAACTAAATTAGATCCAGATAAAAATAATCCAAAAGAAATGATAGAGTCTGTTGTAGATAGTGGTACCGATGCCATAATGATTTCTGGAACACAAGAAGTAACCTACGAGAAAGCAAGAAAATTGTTTAATGAAGTTAAAGAATATGATTTGCCGATAATACTTGAACCATCTGATCCAAAGGGTGTTTTTTACGATGCAGATTTTTTGTTTGTTCCCATTGTTTTGAATGCAATGGATGGGTCTTGGATTACTGGTAAACATGCTGAATGGGTTGAACTAAACTACAACCTTTTGGATAAGTTTAGAGAAATTCTTAAAGATGTTGTGTTCGAGGGTTACATTGTTTTAAATCCAAAATCTGCTGTCGCAAAAGTAACTAAAGCGAAAACAGACCTAAATTCAAAACAAGCCGCATGTTATGCCGTGGTTGGAGAGGATATGCTTAAGTTGCCTATTATATACATAGAATACAGTAGTACCTTTGGCGATCCAAATCTCGTGAAAGAGGTAAAGAATACATTAAAAAGGGCAACATTATTCTACGGTGGAGGTATAGATTCCAAAGAGAAATCTGAAATTATGCTAAAATATGCTGATGCGATTGTAGTTGGAAATGTATTATATGATAAAGGTATTGATGTTTTTTTAGAAACTGTTCCTAAAAAATGAAAATAAAGGCTATATGGGACCTGCTAAGACTTGAACATGGCTTAATGTATGGAATAGGAGTTATAATTGGTGCTGTAGTTGCATCAAAAAATGTAAATTTTTTGAAAATCCTATTGGGTTTCCTGACAGCTGTATTCCTACAAGCTTCTGCCTTTTCCCTTAATGATTACATAGACTACGAAACCGATCTCGAAAATAAAAGGTATGATAGACCTTTAGTCAGAGGAGATTTATCTAGACATCATGCCCTAATTTTATGTCTGATTTTAGCTCCACCAGGATTTCTAGCGTCGTATCTGATTAGCATAAAGGCGTTCTTATTTGCATTTATAATAACGTTGCTCGGTTATTTATATGATATAAAAATAAAAAAATTTGGTCTAGCAGGTAATGTATACATAGCCTTATCCATGGCTGCACCCTTTATTTTTGGTGGAATTATAGCAATAGATAATATAAATCCAGCCATAATTATGCTATCATTACTAGCATTCTTATCTGGCGTTGCTAGGGAAATAATGAAGGGTATAGAGGATATAAAGGGTGATGCAATTAGAGATATAAGAACTCTAGCAAGAGTGAAAGGTATAGCTTTTGCATCAAAAACTTCCTCCCTTATATATATCTTAGCCGTTATTTTAAGCTTTATTCCCTTTTTACTAATTCAAGAATATAAATACGACCTGAAATATTTAATTCCAGTGTTAATAACGGATGCAATCCTAATTAAGACTTCATACGAGCTTGTAAAACCTGATGTAACTCCCAAAAAAATTTCAAAACTGAGAAAGTTAACATTAATTGGTTTCTTATTTGGCTTAGTTGGTTTTATATTAGGAGCATTCTAAAAATTTCTAACATGGTTAAGAATGAGGTGGATTTTAGGGATGATGCCATAAAATTTGCAGCATACCTGATGGCAATTTCAGCCAGAACCGCTCCAAAATCCAAAGGAGAAGACTTTCTGGAGATTCTGTATCTTGACAAAAATGAAACTAACAAGATTGCCGAGAGAATGATTGAACTCGGTAAAGAAAGGGGTAAAGGTTTTATTAGAGACGGTGAGAGTTTAAAAAAAGCTTCAGCTATATTATTAATAGGAGTTAAAGGTGACGAGCCTCTAGGATTAAATTGCGGAGCATGCGGGTTGGATTGCAAAAAAATGAAGGAAATAAAGAGAACTTCAAAAGATTTCACAGGCCCAAATTGTATTTTCAGAATTTTGGACTTAGGTATAGCAATTGGTTCAGCGGTGAAGTTAGCATCTGTCCTTAATGTAGATAATAGAGTAATTTACAGAATAGGTGTAGTTGCTCGAGAGTTAGGTTATTCAAAAGCTGACGTGGTATTGGGCATACCTTTAGCCTCCTTAGGCAAAAATCCATTCTTTGATAGAAAATAGTTAACCAATTGCTCCATAAAAATGGTAATAGACTACCCTTCTACAAAACTCTCAAAAGAAATTGCGAAAAAATTCGGATATCATGAGTTCATAATAAGAAGATGGATGAACTTTTTCGATGACTACATGGATTTGATTAATGCAATGGAAAAAGGAATTCCTAAACATATAAGAGTTAACACTCTGAAAATAGAGGAGGAAAAATTAATTAAAAAGTTAGAGCAAAGAGGTTTCAAATTGGAGAGTACAGATGTTCCATTTTGCTATAAAATTTTACATGAGCCATTTTCAATCGGTGCCACTCCTGAGTATCTCATGGGATACTATTACGTGATGGAGAAGAACTCATGTATTCCCCCTTTAGTCCTTGATCCAAAACCTGGAGAGATTGTAGCAGACTTTGCAGCTTCTCCTGGAGGTAAAACAACTTTTTTATCACAACTAATGATGAACGAAGGGGTTATTTTGGCAATTGAAGTAAACAAAGAAAGAATTCAAGCATTGATAGATAATGTACATAGATTAGGTTGCTTAAATGTAGCAATAATTAACATGGATGCTACCGAGTTTTGGAGAACTGGCATCAAAGTGGATAGAATCTTACTTGATGCTCCATGTAGTGGAGAAGGAGTTATATACAAAGATCCAACTAGGAAAAAAAGAAGTGGAAAAAGAGATATAGAAATTTGCGCAGAAAGGCAAAGAAAATTGATTGAGTCTGCCATAAGAAGTTTAAAAAGTCATGGGGTTCTAGTATACTCTACTTGTTCCCTTGCTCCAGAAGAAAACGAATTCATAATCAACTATGTATTAGAGAGATATCCTGTGAGATTAGAAGAGATAAAATGGGGAGATCCAGCATTTACAGAGATTCCTAGAAAGAATATAAAACTAAATAGTGAAATTTCAAAAGCTAGAAGGTTTTACCCCCACAAGCACGAAACTTCTGGATTTTTTGTGGCAAAATTAAAATTAAAAAAAGAAATCAACTAATAAAGCTCCAGTTTGATAGAATAATGAAATTTAAAGCGCTAGATTCAATAACTTTTAAAATTTTTTGTCTATTTTTAGCATCTTTTATTTTAATGTTCGGCTATAACACGGTAGAAGCTGCCTACCCTTTAAAATGCTATAAAGAAGCTATAATAGTATTATCTATCCTTTACCTTTCTCTCACATTGTTTTATCCACTAGTTAGCTATTTAATATCTTTTATACCTGTGGGTCGCCTAATCATACTTAGCCCCATAGGTTACTCCTTGTTTTCAGTTGCACCTTTGTTAGATTTTTACATTGCAATAATTCTTGCAATAACCCTAGGTTTTCTTGCTGCAATTTTTTGGATTGGTTGTAAAGCTATTATTTTTCACGAAGTTAACGAAAATTCTTGGGGTGTTGCGTTCGGTTTATTATCCTTTGTTTCAATAATAGCATCTGGGCTTGGTCCATTTATTTTCTTAGGATATCCCTCCAAGTACTTAAAACTGTACATTCACACTCATTTTGATGTATTTTTGATTTCTTCAGTCATATGTAGCCTAGCTACCATACCTTTATTGTACCTGAGAAATATAAAAGTACAAGATAGGCCTAGGTTTAAAATAAAACTTACACGCATTTTTATAATTTATCTAGTAATTAGCTTTTGCTACTCTTCGTCTTATTCAATTTTAATATCGTATATACCCTTACTTGCCCCGACTTTGATAGGTGAGTATAGATTTCTAAGCTATGCCATACCCAGTACATTGTCGACCCTTGGTGGATTGCTTTATGATAGATTTGGGCCTATAGTTTTTCCACCGCTATCCTTAATAACTTTAATATCCTTTGCAAATCTTGAAAAAGATTTCATAATATGGGGTTTCTTTTTCAATCTGTCAATTTCGCTACTTTTTCCAGGTTTTCAGGCACATCTAGGTAAAATTATTAAATCAAGCGAAATTATTGCAGCACTAGGTATTGCTGGATTTGTCTCGGGTTTTAGTCTTCCATTAAACAGCCTTTTGATTGGCATTTTACCCCTTGAGTTTACAAGATTATATTTAACTGCTTTATTCTTCACAGGCTTTATACTTTCATTTACATTCGTAATAGCTCGTTAATTCTAAGAAAAACCCAGAAAATTTGAATAATACAATTAAAGAATAGTTTTTATGTAGAATAAAAATTAAAATATAAAAAATAAAAAACTAAAGTGCCCCGACCGGGATTTGAACCCGGGTCTGGGGGTCCGCAGCCCCCAAGGATATCCCCTACCCCATCGGGGCTCTTATAATTTTATAATGCGCTTTTATAATTTTATAAGTAATTCTCTCCTATTTATTATTCACAGATTTTTCAGCTTTTAGTATACTTTTACGTGTAGATACGGCTATACCTCTATCAAATTCAAGCATCTCCGCAGCAGATAGCTTAGCTTTACCAGTTCCTAATAATTCGTCGTTTTCATTAACTATTAAAACTTCATCGTTTGCTTTTATACTTCTATCTACATCTACTACATGTTTTGCAAAGACGTTGCCTCCTTTCAATATAGCATCTGAGACTTCATTTTTTACAACCACTCTTAACCTGGGATACTCAAAAAAAGCATGCAATCGCCTAGCACCTTCTATACCTAAAGAGAAAAACCCAGTATCAGCCTTTAATGTAGCTATTCTTTTATCACCATCAAATATTTGCCTAATTCTGCCAGTTGACGAGAACTGTATTCTGCATACTTTCGGAAATAAAGCTTTACCAGCACCTTTACCAAACTGATAATCCGCAAGAACCCTAAGTATTCTAATTATGTTACCTTCCATACCTCCTTTCTCTTCTTTGATATTCCTTTAGACATCTTAAAAAGTCCAAATATCTAAAATTTTTCCAATCCATATCCAAAAAATAAAGTTCACTATATATACTTTGCCATATCAGAAAATTTGGAATTTCTCTTCCAGCTCTGATTATTAAATCAGGAGGTCTTTTTACACAAAGGTAATTTTCAATTATTTCCTCATTTACGTCCTCAGGATTAATTTTTCCTGCTTCAATAAGTTTTGCTATTTTTTTCACAGCACTAGTAATTTCTTTTTTTCCATTGTAGTTCACTAAAAAGTTTATAAGAGGATCGGGTCCATATTTTCTAATTCTAACGTTATCAGCTATAATATTTACGTTTTCAAACTCAAAAAACTTTAAAATTGAGTTTAAAGTAGATTTTAAGTCATGTTTTACTTTCTTATTAAAGTTTAAACATATCGTTAATTCTTTTATTTTGAATCTTCTACACCACTTAGTAAATTCATGAAATTTAGCCAAGTTATCCAAAAAGTCCTTTGCTTCAGTGATAATAACCAAATGCTCAGGCACTATTTTGCCTTTTACTTTTCTCTCAAGGATTTTCTCATAAATTTTTCTAACTACATTTAATATACCAAACAAATTAAAGAACATAGGTTAAATAAAGGAGTCTAATGTCATACCTGCTTTTTCTTCCTTTTTCTTTGTTTTTCTTTTTTTTCTTTTTTCTACTTTCCTTCTTTCCTTACTTTCCTTAGCTTCTTCTTTTAGTCTCTTTCTTATATCTTCGTCAAGTTCCTCAGAAATCGTTCCCATGAATGTTTCATCTTCAACTCTATGTAATTTGTGTTCTTCAATGTAGTTTATGATTTCTTTTATTCTTTTTCCATCTTCTCCACCTATTATGAATTCTAAATCATCTTTTGAGAAATCATAAAAAGCAGCAATGCTTGCAGCAGTTTTTATGTCTCCTTCTCTTAAAAGTAATTTTATAAAGTAGTACATTTCATTTGATGCTTTTCTTCTCGAAAGATGAGAATACTTACCAATTTTTGATAATACTGTTTTGAATTTCTCCCTCATATTCTTTGTCTGAGCAAGTTTCTGCCAAAGTGATGGTCGTTGATATTTAGTAAAACCTCTTTTAGGTGATGTTTTCGCTTGTTGAACCCCTATAGTCATTAAATATGTAGCATACTTCCATAATCTGTAGAATTGTCTCCTTTTTACCCTTCCAAGAAACATATCTGCTCTGGATAATATTTCATATGCATCAAGCATATCTTTTCCAGAGTACTCAAGAGGTATATTCTCATCAATCCAATCTATTAGATCATCAGGAGCTTCATCTAATAGTAAAGCTTCCGTGTATGCAGAGTAACTTCTTGTTTTAAATATTCTCTGTAGCACAGCAAAAATATCTGGTTCTTGAGTTCTTTTCGCAACAACGATGTCTTCTATTTTTATTTCATTTTTACCTTCAGCAACAGCTTGTAAATCGTTTATTGCAGCCCTCAAGTCTCCTCCAGCATTCTCAGCAATTGCCTCTAAAACAGCTCTATCCGCTTTGATGTTCTCAAGAGCACATATTTTTTCTAAAACCTTTACTATTTGTCTTTTGTTAATTCTTTTAAAAGTTATCATTTCACAAAGATTTCTGAGATCTAGAGAGAGAGCATACGGGTCGTTGGCTATCAAAATCATTGGCTGTCTCGGTTTTTTCTTAATTAATCTTATTAATGCACTTTCTCCTCCAGTATCCTCTTTTTTATGTATATTATCGACTTCATCAAGGATTATGAGTTTCAATTTTCCCTTTGAACTAGACAAGTACTCCCCTTCTTCACTTATAGTTTCTGCAAAAGATCCTTCACCAACTATTTTCTGAATTATAGCCCAGTTTCTCTGATCACTAGCATTTAGTTCAACTACAGCCCAACCAAATGTATTAGCTAGTGCCAAGGCTAACGATGTTTTTCCAACACCAGGTGGTCCTGCAAGTAACAAGGGTTTTTGGATTATTCCTCTTTCCCAGTTTTTTGCCCAAAGTGTAACCTTCTCGATTATGTCTCTACTAGCTACTACATCTTTTATCGTTTTAGGTCTGTATTTCTCCACCCAAAGATTTAAAGCTTCAGTTTCTGTAGCCATTTTTTAAAAGTTTGCTCTCTCATTTAAAAACTTATCTTAATTTTTAAATCAGAATTAATAAAATAATTTTATTTAAAGTCAGGCAAAATTAAACAGAGACTAAATGGAGAATTATAAAGGTTACTCATAAAAAGCTTCAAGACAATCTTCACAAAGCTTCAAACCATTAACATCAACAAGTCTGTCCGAGAACCTACCACATTTATCACAAATACCAGACATAGTTTCCTTGACTGGTGAACTTTCCCTAACTAAATCTAATAATTCACCCAATTCTAAGGATACACTAAGTATATCCGTATCTGTAACAATGCCTACCAATCTATCTCCATCAACAACAGGTAATCTCCTTATTCCTTTTTTTAGCATAATATTTACCGCTTCTCTTAAACTTGTAGTAGGCTTTACAGTAATAATAGGTTTTGTCATTATATCTTTTAATTTAACTCTACTAGGCACTTTATTTTTTACTACAACTTTTTCAATTATGTCTCTTTCGGTAACAATACCTATTGGTTTTTCATTTTCAACAATTACTATGCTTCCCACTCCAAATTCCAGCATCTTCTTTGTAGCGTCTAATAGAGTTTCATTTTTTTCAGCTGTACAAACGTCTCTGGTCATGATGTCCCTTATTGGTATATCAGGTTTCATCATGGGAAGCACACCAATTCAGCTTTATAATCTATTTCTCGCAATCAACTTATAAGAACTTCTGTGAATATTCTACTTCAAAGAGTAAAATTCTTTTCGTTTAAAATGTACCTATTTAACTTTTTTATACAAGAAGTTAAAATTGCCATCAAAATTTCCCCTCGAAAGTGAAAATTACGGATGCTAAGCAACTATAGAAAAAATTGAAAAATTCCATGTTCACTTGTCGTTGTAAGAAATTTATACAAGAATCATCTGGGTCAGCAATGGCGTTTAGCCATTAAATGCAAAGATACGTTCGCGAAAATTCTCTAGCTAGCGTCAATTGATACTATTTTAGACTAATACCAAATGGGTCTAGCAATAAAAATGTATCAAACTTATAATTTCTAAAAAACATCTGGATTGTCTGTGACACAATATATGGTTGCTATACATATAGCACTTTTCCTTTATAAAAAATATGTTAAATCTGTAACATAAATTTCAGTCTCATTGATTTTACTAACCTTGTATGAGAGAGAATTAATTTTAAAGTTCTTTAGAGTTTAATTCCATCTCAGTAACCAGTCCAAATGACTTTTGCTATAAAATACTGGATTAATCAGTATATATTGTAGTTAGTATTATTCTAAAAAAGTGATGAGTTGCTAAATATCACAATGCATTGGTAATTGTCACTAATTTTTCTAAAAGTGATACCAATAATATACAAAGAAAAAATTACTTGAAACCTCATTTTGGATTATAATTTAGACTCCCATACAATTACTACAAATTTGACAGATGTGATTTTACGTTCACAATAGAAGTCAATTCATCGAAACATCAACCCATTGCTTACTTCTGGGAACTCTTTCCTGTAAGAATCATAGATCTTACCATTAGTAATTCTTGTATATTATTACGGAAAGTTCTCCCAACCAAGACATATTAAAAATATGATGTGTTGTTTTTTACTTTAAACGACGCATATTGTGCTAAAAATTGTTCACAATCTACCTAGTATTATTAACATCCCATGATTGTGTCTCTGTAATTTTTCACCCCATGTCTTGAGGTATGAAATAGTGTAAGTGGTTGATGGTTGCACAGCTTGCAATTTATCATTAACATAGCACAATTTTATTATTTTTAATCTGGCATTTTTCGCTAAAATCTTTTAATTACTAACTTCATTTGAGCTATATCCTACTTATTTCAAACTAAATTCTAGAAAAAAATAGCTAAGCTATTTTTTTACTAACACCATTTTGATGCTAATAACATTGATAACTTTCACCTCATTAGTATATAGTAAGTGTTTGCGTCATCTAGACACCAAAATCGCCGAGATGCTACAAGTTAATCGTAAAATATATATATGGCTAAATACTTTTTTATATTGGTAGTGGGGGTGTATGTAAATGGCTGAATTACCATTAGCACCTGTGGACAGACTTATAAGAAAGGCTGGTGCTGAAAGAGTAAGTGCTGATGCAGTGGAGAAAATGGTAGAAATTCTAGAAGAGAAAGCTTTAGAAATTGCAAAGAAGGCAGTAGAAGTGGCCAAACACGCTGGTAGAAAGACTGTAACTGCAGAAGACATCAAATTGGCTCTCACAATTTAAGCAGAAAAATCTAACATAATAGAATAGAAGATAATTTATTTTAAAATTTTAAACATATTTTTTAATTTTTTGTTAAATTTTGGTTCCATTGTTTTGATGTTTTTAATGCAGTTAGAAAACTCACGTGAATGGTTTTTAATTATTTAAGTAAGTCTAACGTATTTTTCAGTTAAAATAAATCTTTTTTGTTTCTTTAAATTACTCTAAATTATATTTACAGCAAAATCTGACTGGGCAATCATCGCAAAGAGGTTTTATCGGTTTACATACCGTTTGTCCAAATCCAACAAACACTTTATTTACTCTTGCCCAAAATTCCTTTGGTACAATTTTTCTTAATTCTTCTTCAGTTTCTTCAGGTTTTTTCGTTTTCACAAGACCTAATCTATTAGAAATTCTATGAACATGAGTGTCCACTGCTATAGTTGGTTTTTTAAAAAGAATTGAAAGAATTATATTTGCTGACTTTCTACCTATGCTTGGCAATTTTAGTAATTCATTAAAATTGTCTGGTATTCCATTTCTCTTAATAATCTCAGCCAATTCCTTTATTTTTTTAGCTTTTATTCTATAAAACCCTACTCCATAGATCAATTTTTCAACTTCATCAACTGATAATTTGATTAAATCTTCAGGTTTCCTGACAACTTTGAAAAATTTTCTTGCCACTTTCAACGTTTGTTCATCTCTAGTTCGAGAGCTAAGCACAACAAAAAGTACCCACTGAAATGGAGTTTCTATTATTTTATCAATTTCAAATACTGGAGCGCTTCTCTTTTTAGCTTCATATTCCATTTTATCAAGTAAAACCTTCCAGCTATTTTTATCGGAGTTCTTCAACTTGTGTAGCATACCTCTATTAGTCATTTGATAATTCACTTTGCCTAAATAGTGATTCTGAAGGTTAGTAACCGAATATATAAACTTCAAAAAGGAGAAGTTTAAATATTTAATTGCTAAACCATTGTTTTTGGAACTATTACGAGAAGCAAGACTTTGCAAATAACGATTTTATAAAATTAAGATTGTTCCTTTCCAACTCTTTTTAATTCAACAAGCTTAAGCGATTTACCTTTAGGACATTTATTTGGTGGTTCACCGATTACTTTTTCAACAATTACGAGTTCACCATTACTGAGCTCTATGGGATTGCACAAATTATACATGAAGCAATCGAACTTATTACATTTCTTTTCGAATTTAAATTTGGTTTCCTCTACAGCCATCTTAGAGTCAACCAATGCTATAGTTGGTAATTCCACAACTTCAACAGCCACTACTCCTTCATCATGCAAAGGACATGGTTGCACTGTTCCATCTCTTAATCCAACTATTTTATATTTTGACCCTTGTTTCAACCTTAAGCATGTTTTTCTAATTTTACAGTTTTTGCATTCCTCACTTTCCCCCATGAACATGAATTCTACTCCAATCTTAGCCCAACTTTTACCACAAAGTGTGATAACCTTATTCACATCTTCAGAATTCTTCATTGAAAAACAAATTTTACATCTGCCTTTTTAAGCTTTGACGTTTTCTTTACAAGAGTTTAAATTTATATATAAAATATAACTTTCAGTTTCAATGAACCCGAAATGATAAAGAGTTTGCAGCTCTAACTATTTTAAAAATGTTAAGCAGTCCAGAAATCTGGAAAGAATTCTTTGAAACTTATTACCGTAATGAATTAAATAAGCTAGCCTATAGAATAGCCGAAAAAAGTTTAAATTCTTCAAACTCCCTTTATGTAGATTACTCAAAAGATTTGGCTATTTTTAAAGGTGGAAAATTAGCTGAAGAACTTCTTGAATATCCTTCTGAAGTTATAAAGCATGCTGAAGAAGGTTTAGCTATATCTGAGAATATATACGATGTAAATCTAAGTGGCTGTCGGGTTAGATTTTACAATCTTCCACAAACTAGAAGAATTAGAATAAAAGATATCAGAAGTCAACATATATCAAAATTTGTTGCAATTGAAGGTATTGTTAGGAAAGTTACAGAAGTTAGACCAAGAATAGTTGAGGCAATATTTAAATGCAACAATTGTGGTAGACTCACAGTAGTTAAACCACAAAATTACACACTGGAATCTCCAGCATATTGTGAGTTTTGTAAAAAGAAGAAGTTTTCGTTGCTACTTGATGAGAGTAAATCTGTTGATTACCAGAGAATAAGAATACAAGAATACCCAGAAAATTTGAAGGGTGGCGAACAACCCCAAATGCTTGACGTAATACTTGAAGAAGATCTAACTGGAAAAATCAATCCTGGAGATAGAGTAATAGTAAATGGAATATTAAGAAAAATATCCAGAGGTAGTAAAAAAAGCACAAATCTAGATATTATACTTGAAGGCAATTCCATAGAAATACTAGAACAAGAATACGAAGAATTTGAAATTACAGAGGAAGATAGGAAAAAAATACTTGAATTAAGTGAGGATCCAGATATTTATAAAAAAATCACTGAATCCATAGCTCCATCAATTTACGGATATGAGGATATAAAACTTGCAATAGCATTGCAACTTTTTGGCGGGATTCCAAAGAAGCTTCCAGATGGTACTGAGATTAGAGGAGATATACACATACTACTTGTAGGAGATCCAGGAGTAGCAAAATGCGTTGATCCAGAAACTGTAGTGTTAATGGCTGATGGTTCTTTAAAGAAAATAGAAGATCTTGTCGAAAAGGAAATAAGCGTTAATGCAAATAAAATTGATGATGGATTTTATGCAAGAACAAATCATGATATCATAGCCTTAAATTCATCAACTGCGAAGAATATAGTATGTAAAGCTGATATTGTCTGGAAACGCTTGGCTCCAGAGAGGATGTATAGAATATACACAAAAACAGGCAAAATTTTGGGTGTTACGCCCACCCATCCATTTTTCACTTTGGAAGATGGTGAAATAAAAATAAAGAGAGCTAAAGATTTACAAGTTGGGGATCCCATAGCCACACCATCTGTTATACCAGTATTTGGCAAACCGCAACCGTTACCTAATGTTGGATTACCAATAAATACTACATCCGAGGAATTTTGGAAATTCTTTGGTGTTGTACTATTTAAAGGAAAAATTATCAAGAAAAGATTAATCGTTGATAAACCTAGCGACGATTTTGTTAAATTTATTGAAAAACTAGGCGTAGATTACAGAAAAGCGAAAAATAAAATAATTATACATGATAAAAGGTTGATCGATTTGGTAACTTGCCTAGGAACCAACAAAGTGCCAGATTTACTCTTTAAATGCTCAAAAGATGAAATTAAAACATTCCTAAAAATAGCCTTGAACCTAAAAGGCAAAGTAAAGAAGGGTAAAATAATAATTGAGGGAAGCAAAACAATTCTAAAGCAACTGCAGCACTTACTTTTAAGATTTGGAGTAATATCCAAAGTCGGTAGTTATTTAACGATTTTAACTTCATCAAAGCTTGTTAATGAATTTGATTTGAACTTAAACGTAAAAGATTCAAAGATTGGAATACCAAACATATCTAAAATAATTGAGGAGTTAAAGTTAATTCTTAACTTAAATGATTCCGATATACCTAAATCTACCTTCTACTGTTACGAAAAGGGACTAAGAGAGATTCCAAAAGATACATTAAACAAGATTATAGCTAATTTTGAGAGAAAACTGATTCTTCTTAAAAGTTACTTATCTAAAGAGATAACTTCATGGAAAGATATAAGAGAAATAAGAAAAGACCTGGGGATATCTCAATCAAAACTTGCTAATAAAATAGGTAAATCTCAAAAAAGTGTATCGCTATATGAGACTACTGGTGCTGTAAATTCTGAATTAGAGAAAGCTAAAAAGTTCTTAATAGAAGAGATTAAGGATAGATTGAATGTTGCTGAGAGAAAAATAAGTATATTAAAAATTATTGCAAATTCAGATATATTTTGGGACAAAGTGAAGAAAATAGAAATTTACGAACCCAGATTTAAATGGGTTTATGATTTACAAGTCCCTATTCACCATAACTTTATTGCAAATGATATTTACGTTCACAACAGTCAACTTTTGAAGTACGTTCACAGAATTGCACCAAGAAGTGTTTATACGACTGGAAGAGGTACAACTTACGCTGGATTGACAGCTACTGCTACTAGGGATGAATACGATGGTAGATGGACATTAGAAGCTGGAGCTTTAGTCTTAGCTGATAAAGGTGTAGCTTTGGTTGATGAAATAGACAAAATGAGAAGTGAAGATAGGAGTGCTTTACACGAAGTCATGGAGCAACAAACTGTCAGCGTTGCTAAAGCTGGAATTAATGCAATTTTAAAAGCTAGATGCTCCATACTTGCTGCAGCAAATCCAAAATATGGCAGGTTCGATAGATACACTCCAATCGCAGAGCAAATAGATTTACCACCAACTTTGTTATCAAGATTTGATTTAATATTTGTCATGACAGACGAGCCCAATGAAGAAAGAGACAAAAAATTGGCTGAGCACATATTAATGACTCATGAAATTGGGGAGAAACTAGAAAAAGCTAGACAGCTGCTATTTTCTGAGCCTACTAAAGACATTGAAAAAATTAAACCTAAAATAGACCCAGAATTATTAAGAAAATACATAGCCTATGCAAAAAGAGTAGTATTTCCAGTATTAACTCCAGAAGCAAAGGATAAAATAATACAGTTCTATTTGTCCCTAAGATCAAAAGCTAAAGAGAACTCTCCAGTCCCTGCTACAGCAAGGCAGCTTGAAGCTTTAATAAGATTAGCTGAGGCTTCGGCAAGAGTTAGATTAAGTGACTACATAACTGCTGAAGATGTTGAAAGAGTCATAAAAATCGTTAGAAAATGTCTTGAAGAGATAGCAATTGACCCAGAAACTGGAGAAATTGATATAGACTATGCATTCACAGGTACATCGAAAACTCAAAGAGATAGAATCGTCATTCTAAGAAAAATAATAGAGGAGTTGGAAAACTCCTATGATAAGGGTGCTCCTGAAGATGAAATACTAAAAAGAGCTGAAGAACATAAGATTGATCGAGAGAAAGCTAGAGAGATTCTTTACAAGATGCGTGAAAGAGGAGATTTATACTGTCCCAGGCCAGGCTTCTTCAGAATTGTAAGAAGGGATTAAGTTAAATTATCAGTATTTTTGAAAAATTCGTTTTCCTTTATCAGATAAACAAAAGGTTACAATTTTTCTAGAATTAATGCAAAATGGTGGATAAGTTCTAATTTTAATCGTTTCTGGCCTACAATCTACATGCAATCTGACATAAGCTTCAAATTTTCCCAAATTTAAAATATCACTAGCTGTTATATCTGGAATTCTCAACGACAATTGCTCAGCATCGTAAGGATTTTGTACATTAAACACAATAAGCGTTGAACAATTGCTATAAACAGCATTTCTTATTTCAACAGGTAACTGAGACGGATATTGTGTAGCTATTGTTGTTCCAAGATTAAAAGCTCTACTTTCTGACAGAAGTTCATCAAAAAATCCTTTATTAAAAGCAAAGCTATGAAATTCATCTATATAAAGAAAATACGGATTATTAGCACCTGTAATTTTGATTCCTTTTGATTTTACATTTGCCCAAATAAGAGATATGAAAATTGTCCCAAACAGTTGCGTTGCAGAATTTCCCAGCTCTCCTTTTGGTATTTTAACTAAAATGATTTTTCCTGATTCAATGATTTCCTCGAAATTTAAATTTTCTTTTTTATTTTTACAAAACATGGCTCTAACAATTTTATTATGTATCCAGTCATTTAATCTTCTCAGTATGGCTTCTCTGCTTAGATCTTCTCCCTTTATTCTCAATGACTCAATAATGTATTCTTTTAAAAGCGGATCTCTCAGTTGTTCAGCAAATTTAATCAATTTGTCTTTTTTTAATAGAATTAAATATAAATCAAGAATGTCTAACTGCTTATTTTCCTTTAATTGCTCATTATAATCTAATATTCCTCTAACCAAAGCCTCAAATAACCTTCCAAATCTTTCGCCCCAGAATTTAGTCTGATGCTTAAGCAATTCAACAAAAGTGCAAACTACAACTTCCTTAAATGCTTCTCTATTTTTAACATGATCAGGAATTTTCAAAAAATTAATTGAAAAATCCACAGAACTTAGTGGGTCTATTAAAATCAGATCTTCTACTTTCAGTTTTAGCCCCCTAGAGAGTAATTCATTAACTGCATCTCCCTTAGGATCTATAAAACAAAAACCAAAATTATTGCAAAAATCTTGGAGCATCATGTTAGACAATAAAGTTGTTTTTCCAGTTCCAGTTGAGCCAAAAATTGCCACATGTCTAAATCTTTCATTTAACTCAATACAGACTGGAATAAATCCTTCAAGTTCATCAAATCCAAATCCTATACATGTTTTATCTTTGCAAAGCTTAAATTCCAACATAAAAACTTAAAATCACGAAATCATTAGCATCCTTTACCACTAACACTTAACGCAGCAGCTTCTGCTGGAGATGATGTTATGTTTATATAAAACGTGTCTTTGCCAGGTAAAACTAGCAATGCAGTTGAAAATCTGCTAATTTTTCCCTGAACTGCTTCTTTTATTAATTTTTCACAATCCTCTGATATATCAAGTAATTTCAATATCCGATCCGGTATTGCATCCTGCTTAAATATCAAAAATATGTCTGTATTATTAAGAATGGTCATACCTTCTTTATTACTCAAAAATTCATTAAAACCTTGAGTTATAAGCGTGTATCCTGCTTTGTAATGTCTGGAATGTCTGACGCATTTCTCCAGAAACTTTCTAATATTCAAACTTGAAAGGAAATAGTGTGCTTCATCAATAGTCACTATTTTTCTTTCAAAACTTCCCCTAATTATGGCAGATATCCAGCTTAGAATTGCATGCATTACTACTGGTCTAACAGTTGTACCTGTTCTAACACCAGAGAAGTCAAAATATATAACTCTGCTATTTGTGTTAATCTCTGTTCTACCATTAAACATATTTAAGTCAGTTTTAAAGGCTTCAAAGCTTGATAGTAAGTTTTTTGCAGCTTGCTTTTCCTCATAATTTCTGGTTACCTCCAGCAGTTTATTATAAACATCATTTATTGTTACGTTTCCAATAAAATTCTCTGTTACTTTTCCTTTTTTATATGCATTAAATATGGCTCTTCTAAGCACACCTGCTTCAATTTTGTTGAGCTTTTCTCCAATCTCAGAATAAAATACTGAAAAGAAGTCCATTAAATCTGATATTTTTTCATTTATTTGACTTACTACACTTTTATCATTTAAAATAAACAAATCTAACGGATTTATCTTTACTTCTCCCACTTTAACTACCTGAGCATTTAACAAATCAGCCAAATCTTTAAATCCTGAAAGTGGATCTACTAAGTACAACTTAATCTTTGGATCAAGTACATACCACCTCAATGTTTCTAGTTTAGCAAAAAATGATTTTCCGCTACCAATTTTTCCAATTATTACTTCATTGTGTCCTGCTAGCTTAAATCTATCAATAATAATTGGATGTCCAGTAAAAACCTCAAATCCATAAAGTATGCCAGATTCATGTATTAAACCAGACTTTACAAACGGAAAACTAGCTGATAAGAAGTCAGAATCTACTATTTCATGAGTTGGTAATAGGTCATGAAACTCTGGAAGCAAAGATTTAAAAGCTTCTAAGACTTTGTATCTAACCCTAGATACTACCAGGTTTATCCCTTGCAATCTTCTTCTGAAGCTATCATAGCAATTCTCCACATTCTCTTCACTCTTCGATAAAATGTAGAACAGAAAATTAGCTCTAAATAATTTGCTTTGCCTCAAAATTAACTTATCTCTAAATAATTCTAATATTTCCTTCTCTTTTCTAAGTGGTTCAACGTCTTCTCTGCCTTTTTCTTCGTATTCTCTTATTTTAGATTCCAGTTCAGAAATTTTAGCATCTAATCTATTTAACATTTCTTTTTCATCGATTGGATATATAAAAATTGATATATCAAGAAAATGATTTCTTCTAAGCAATAATTCGATCGCTAACCATCCTTCCATTATACTGTTAGGTAACGCGGAAATATACGATGCTATTCCACATGTATCATTTAGATAAAATAGTCCTCTTCTAGCCTCAAAATACTCTGGATTCACTATAGGTTTTTCGTTTGCATTTATAGGTTTTTCATCGGTTCCAAACATAATATCACCCGTATTTTAATTATTTTTCAATAATACTTCTCTATAATTGACTTTCTATTATTTATGATGTTGTATAAGTTTAATATCTCACGTTCACTAATAATTTCGCACTTTATGTTTGCAGAAAGAAGCATTGACTTTATTAGATTTACTCTTCTATTTAATTCGGAAATAGAGTTTGATTTTTTATCATCTACGGCTACGATTACAAAATACCTTCTCATATAGGTGTTTTCTATGTTTAAATTTAGCCAAAATATATAATCATCAACTACATCCTTTAAAAATCTATTTGATAAAATGTCATCGTCCTCTGATCTTAAAATTAGCTTATTTATATACTTGTTAGCACTAAATTCATAAGATAGGCACAGTATTTGCACAGGAAAATCTAAAGAGTTTAAAAACTTCCTATAAGAGTCCAAAATACTTCTTTGAGTTTCTTGACTGGCATATAAAAAATTAACAGGATAAATTTCCAATATCATAATATTCTTCCCGCCAACATTGATAATTGACTCCGATATAAATTTTAAATTTGAGATTTTTCCTCCAAATTCCTTAATTACCTTTTTATTACCTTTTAGTAATGCAATAATGCCGTAGAAAAAATGAAGCAACCCTAATTCCTTTGATGATAAAATTTTTGCAGTAGTTACAGAGACAAAAATTAATAAACTTAATATAAGAGCAAATACCTTGTTAAAAAACATAGATGTTAAAATAAATTGTAAAACGCATATAAAAACTAAGACAGATAGTTCATATTCCGTATAGCAGATGATTTTCGGCTCTTTTTTCAAAACTCCAGGAGTAGGTACCACTCTCAATTTATCCACAATATGTATTTACTTAATACATTTAAAAGTATTACCAGTGGCTTGAAAATTAATTCAAAAAATAAAAAGGGTTCAAT
>Ga0190367_1000293_pt1 | contig 37966 bp, 39 predicted proteins | sample 4872181011_MG_FD_171838 | JGI IMG/M metagenome (GOLD analysis project Ga0190367, IMG submission 171838) | Hydrothermal vent microbial mat bacterial communities from Southern Trench, Guaymas Basin, Mexico - 4872-18-10-11_MG | ecosystem: Environmental > Aquatic > Marine > Hydrothermal vents >... | reverse complement strand
ACCGCTTTTTTTGTCTTCAAGCTTTCAATAGCTGACATTAGAGTGCTTCTAGGAAGACCTGTTTTATCTTCTAAAGTATCAATCTTTGCTTTTTTAAGCTCTTTTAAAACTTCCAATATTTTTCTCTCATTAACAGTTAACATATTAAACACCCACATTAGAGTTGTATGGTAATTCTCCTGTCCTAAATCTATGTGCTGAAATAGGTCTTCCATTACTGTCTCTTACTATAGGGATTACGATTATTTTTATCAGGTTTAAGCCTTTTTTCCTTCTAAGAACATTTATCATAACTGCTCTAGGTAAAGTTTCGTCGCTTACAATGATGTAGTCGATATCCTTTCTTTCTAAAACTACATCATAAGGTCCCTGTATTTTTGCAATTTCATATGTTTTGTTCCCATATTTGTTCAGAAGTTTCCTTACATATGCTGTTAACTTTGAAACTCTTTTCTCGAGCGATTCTACGTTTCTCCTGCATATCTTATGTAATTTACTTATCGCATCGTCTCTCATAATACCTATGATCACGTGATCTGCTATTTCAAAAGCTTTAGAAATCATAAGCTTATGTCCAATATGTAAGTGATCAAAAGTTCCAGCTACTACTGCAATCTTAGGTCTTGTTGAAAATAGAGACCACCGTAGAAAATTGGTGTTGAATATAGTTAAAAATTTTTCCATTAAAACTCAATTTTTTCTCCAGGTTTTAAAATAATAACTCTTGTTGCTGGGTAAAGATCTTCAACATATTTCTTAAATTCCTCAGGACTTCCTTTAATTACAGGAAATGTTTTGTAGTGCATGGGTATGGCTATCTTGGGCTTTATAAGTTTTACAGCATATGCTGCTTCATAAGGACCCATAGTGTACCATCCGCCTATTGGGAGGAGAGCTATTTCAGGTTTATATATTTCACCTATTATCTCCATATCTTTGAAAAGACAAGTATCGCCCGCATGATATATTGAGGTCTCTTTACCTTTAACTACGAAGCCTACTGGATGCCCGTGGAAGCCGCTATGGAATGCTGGTGTAATTGCCACCTTTAAGCCGTCAAGTTCCACTAAGCTTCCAATATTCATATCTATGCATTCTATGCTACTACATTCTTTCTTTAATGCTTCGCATAGGTCAAAAATAGCAACTATTTTCGCTCCTGTTTTCTTAGATATTTCAATAACATTGCCTAAATGATCTCCATGATCATGGGTAACGAAGATTAAATCCGCCTTCGCTATATCCTCTAGCTTTACAGGTGACATAGGATTATCTATCCATGGATCAAAGAATATTTTTACCCCATCTATTTCGGCTTCAAAAGCAGCATGACCTAACCATTTAAGATAGCCCATTTTGATCACCTAAATTTAAAACTACTGTCTGTTTAAAATAAGTTTTATTATACTAAGACTAGAAAAATGCCTTTGGGTTTAGAGAATATGTTAACCGACGAGATCATAGAGAAGTATTTGAAGGCAGGGAAAATAGCTTCGAAAGTAAGAAAATACGCCTTAAAAATGGTAAAACCTGGGATAAGAATTTATGATTTATGTGAAAGTATAGAGAAGAAAATCGTTGAAGAAGGAGGGTTACCTGCATTTCCATGTAACGTTTCTATAAATGAAATAGCAGCACATTATACAGCATTTCTTGGAGACACTTCCATAATACCTGATAAATCGTTAGTAAAAGTAGACATAGGTGTTCACATAGACGGATACATTGCAGACACTGCAGTTACAATATCCTTTAACCCTAAGTTTGAAGATTTGAATATTGCAGTTGAAACAGCATTAGAAAGAGCATTAGAATTTATTAGACCCGGTGTTAAGGTTTCGAAAATCGGGGAAATAATAGAGAACACCATTAAAGCCTACGGATATAAGCCTATAAGAAACCTAAGCGGGCATTCTATTGAGAGATATAATTTACATTCCGGTACATCTATTCCTAATGTTAAAGATATTTTCAGCCTGGATAGGATAAAGGTAAACCATGTATATGCTATTGAGCCTTTTGGAACAAGCGGTATAGGTTACGTAGTTGGGGGAAAAGAAACATATATTTACAGTCTTAAAAAGGAAGGAAAAGTAAAGGATGAGGAAAGTAGGAGAATTATTGAGGAAATTAAGAAGAAATATAATGGATTACCGTTTGCTGAAAGGTGGTTAAAGAACATTATATCTGAGAGAAGAAGGCTTGTAAGGGTTCTTAAAAACTTAGTGAAAAACAAGGTACTTAACTACTACCCTGTTTTAGTGGAAGCATCTACAAACCCTGTAGTACAGTTTGAACACACAGTTCTAGTTCTTGAAAAAGAAGTTATTATAACAACACTATAGTTTCATTAAAGTTTAATTTTTACTATGCAAGAAATGTTATAGGCAGTTAACTTAAGAGAAAATAGAGGTGCTGGAGAACGATATTTCCCATAACAGGTCAGGATACTAGCTGGATAGCTATAATAAATACTCTAATTTTCCTAACATTCATGTTGCTTATTTTTACGGGATTAAATCAGAGAATACAGATGATGCTATGGATTAGAAATATTAAAATGCACTTAGCTAGAATAGAAAGGCTAGTTAAAGACGCTAAGAAGAAAGTATTAGACGTTTTAAAGAAAGGAGGGATAAAAGGGGATCCAGAAAAGTTTCTAAACACATATCTTCAATTCTTCGTAATAGACCCTGTCAGAGATGAGCCGACAAATCTTATGAGAAGACTTGAACACTTACTTGACATTAGGCAGAAAAGGATGAAGCTTGGGCTTAAACAAGTACTTCCAGACCTGGGTGAATTTACAAGAAATAACCTTGAAATAATGATTGAAGCTGCTAGAGCATTAGATCTAATATATCGTATTGTAAGACACTATTTAATGCTAGGTCAGAAAACAAACAACTGGATTTTAATAATGCAGTTAGAGCTTGAAATGCCTCAAATAGTTAAACTTGCCGAAACATATTATAAAGCATTAGATGCGTTCAAAAGCGGAAAACCCGTAGGAGACGGTATAGGAGCTTTAGTAGCTGCAACTCTAATGAACAGTGGAGGTTCAGCAATAAAGAAAGAAATAGTAGAAGACACTATTATGGGCGTTACTGAGAGAAAGGGAAGAAAATTATATGTGATTAAGGCTAAAGGGCCTGGAGGGACTGTAGGTAAACCTGGTGAAGCTGTTAAAAAAGTTGTTGAAGAGCTTAAAGGTAAAGTTTCAAGAATAATAATGATAGATGCAGCGCTTAAGCTTGAAGGAGAGAAAACAGGAGAAGTTATTGAAGGTGTTGGAGCAGCTATTGGAGATCCTGGACCTGAAAAGTTTAAAATAGAAAGCATAGCGATGAAGTATAATATACCCTTAGACTCTATAATTATTAAAGAATCTCTTGAAGAAGCAATAACACCTATGAGAAAAGAAATTAGCAATGCTGCTGAAAAAGTAATTGAGAAAATAGATAAAGCTCTTGAAGAAAGAACAAAAGAAGGAAACATAGTAGTAATTGTAGGTGTAGGAAATACTGTAGGAATTGCCCAATAAAGAGAGGTGTTTATGATGCAAATATCTGAACTATACACATTATTGCTTCTCATGCTCCTCCTGTTTCTAGTAACCTCACTCATAAGAGTGTTTATCGAGAGAAAGAGGCTAAAAAGAGAACAATTCAAAACAGTAACCTTAATAAAATGTTCAAAATGCGGATACACTGAGGAAAGAGAATTCCAAACAGGAGACTACATTTTAAAACCAGAAAAAGAATGCCCGAAATGTAAAGCACAAACAAGAATCTTCAAAATATACGATGTAAAAGTGCCAAGAAAATAACCCTTAAATACACCAGGGAACAAACAGTAAAACGCGGCCCGCCGGCCATAGGAGGCAGGCAACGCCCGGACTCGTATCGAACCCGGAAGCTAAGCTGCCTCCGCGGCTGCTCCCGTGAGGACCGAAAGGCCTCGCAGGGGTGCCGTGCTGGCAGGGCCGCTCTAAGTGTTTCTTTTGTCCAGATTATTCGGTTTCGGGGCATTTTCATCTCTATTTTACCTCTTGGTATAGGACTATTCTAAATCATTTGCCCCAGAGTTTTTCACCTAAAGGTTTCGGAACTATTATCGCGTATTTCCCCGAGGTTTTAACAACATGGGCTTCGAACTCTGCAACTTTCTCGTAAACAACCGTTAGCTTATCTGGGAAACTCATACCTTTACCTCCAAGAGTACCTAAGGGTACGAAAGAGTACTTAAACCAAATGGTGTTAGGTAGCTTTTCCAGCAGAAGCCTACCTAACACCTTTAAAGAAGATAAAAACCTAGAAAAAGCTAGGAGTATAATGGCTAAGCACAGGGATAGTGTAGCAATTGTCCATGAGGGAACGTGAAATCTAATAGTGAACCAAAGCAAGTAGTCCATTAGTGCTGAAAAGATCAAAATAGCTGCTGCAGCTTTAAGAAAACGTTTAAGCCTCATACCTAGCTTCGTTAAGCTCTTTATCGCCTACCCCTGTTGGTGCGGTTATTACTGCTTTCAGCTTCGGTGGGCTATTATGGTTTGTTTTAAGAGTTCTTCCTATTGCTTTTAAGCATGCTGCGTAAATGAATGCTGTATGTTGCTTAGAGATTTTAACGTAGTCTTTCTTGAACCATGTTTTATGCGGGTATTTAGCTGTGAGTTCAGGTCCTTTTTCTTTAATGATTTTCTCTACAATGCTTTGAGCATGGTATAGGAGTTTCCCTTGGAGACCGAATTCTTTAAGTGTAGCATAGCTTATCTTAAGAAGCTCAGCTAATGTTCTAAATCCATCTCTTTTGAAAAGCATTTTACCTGTTAGACCTGGATATATTTTCTCTTCAACTAGGGGCTCTGCTGCGGTTGAGTTAGAGAAAAACTGTTTTTCATCTAGAGAAGCTAGAGAATCATTATATCGAGAAAGAAGCTTACTAACCTTATACCTTATCAAATGATATGCCCTATCTATTGCCCTCTGCTTATTAAAACTGTAAAGCACAGGATAAAGTCTCTTAGCTATTTCGCTTAAGGCACCATATTTACCGTAGGACATAATGTAGCTGACATATATTTCCCATGCTCTTTCATACAGTGGCTTATTGGATTTCAAAACCTCCCTTAACCTGTAAGCTAGTTCAAGAACGCCTTTAGAATACATTATTACCACCTTGGAGGAATTTCGGTATTAGCGGTTCCATGGCTACTCTGTATTTTGCTGCTAATGATTGTATGAACGGGCTTGTTGGTGTTTTGGTATCGAGATAGTGTTCTTCTTGAATTGATTTTATTGATATTCTTCCCTGCAGTAGGTCTATGTCGGGTTTTGATAGTCCATGAGCTCTCATCCAAGTTGTGTAGAAGTCTCTTAGATCATACGGGTTCAGGTGTTTTCCGTTTTCTCTCTTGCGTAGTTCCATGCTTTCCAAATGCAGCTTGTTCTTCCAAGCCCTTTTCTTTTGGAAAGGTGTTCTAGGAGTTCTGAGGGTATTAGGATTATGTAGAGGTTTTTTACTTTAGTGTATTTCCATACGTGAACTACTGCTACGTTGTTTACTGTGAAGTAGCTTTTCTCACCTATTTTCCTAACTATTAGCCTTGACTCCCATGTGCGGCAGCCTGAGAACAGTAGGATTCTGAAGAAGTCTAATGTTGCTTTGTAACCGTATTCTACTAGTGCTTCGTAGAATCTTTCCAAGTCCTGGAGGCTAGGTGCTGTTCCTGTGAAGTATTGCTTTCTCTCTTTGCTCCTTTTCAGGCCTTTTTTCAGGTACTCGAATTTTCTATGGTAAATGTCTGTGTTGAAGTAGCCGCCTAAGAATTTAGTGTAGTTGCTTAGAGCATCTAGAATATATGGACTCCTAGAGTCTTCGCTTAGAGTTTTCATGAATGTTAGCTTATCGCTGTTTAGAAGGTGGCCGAACCATCGAATGTATCTTAAATTGTACCCTACAGTGTTTTTCCCTAAAACCCTGGTACTGTACCATTCCCTGAACTTATTAAGAAGTCTCTTCGGTTAAAGGAACCTTTATGTTCAGCAGGTTTATATGACCAATAACACCATGGTTTATATGACCATCACTATTAACCTCATATGACCATGGAATAAAGGAGAAGGGATGAAGGTTTGCGGGCCCAAGCCGCGCATTCTCCCAGGCTAAACTACGGCCCCTACCAGAGTTTGATTTAGAACCATGGGTTTTAAAGTTTTTACCCATAACTACTAATAGAAAGCATTCATGGTTTAAGAAATTTAACAGCTTCTCTATAACAAGAAGCGGTTGCAGAGCTTAAATTTTCCGCAAACTACATTTCAATAGTTTTTCTGGATGAAAAATATTTCAAATTTACAATAATATATGGAATTATTTTTCAATAAAATTGTAAAAAACCTTATTAATATATGTTTTTAAAATATAACCATGAAAATAATGTTCAAAGAGAGGAATTGCATGAGGGGGAATAGTTCTCGTAAAATATTAAGTGGTGTAGGGAAAGTAGCTATAGTTACTGTTGTTGCTGCTATAGTTTTCTTTGCTTTAGGCTATGCTATAGGCTATACTGTAAGTTCATCTGCAGTGAAAGCTGAAAAATACACTTTTATGCCGCCTCTTTCGGAAGGATACGCTAGAATTATTCTCGTAAGACATGGAGAAACGGATTGGAGTGTTGCAGGCAAGCTTCAAGGTCAGAAAGACATACCATTAAATGCTAAAGGTATTGAGGAAGCTAAAGCATTAGCTGAGAGGTTTTCCTTCCTACGTGGTGAAGTTGCAGCCATATATTCAAGCGATTTAAGTAGGTGTGTTCAAACAGCTAACATTTTATCAGAAAAGCTAGGAGTTCAAGTTAAGACAATGAGTGAGCTTAGGGAGATGGATGTAGGTGAATGGGTTGGTTTAACTGTAAAAGAGGTTGCAGAGAAATACCCTGACCAGCTAAAAAACTGGGTTAAGGATCCTGCAGCCAATCCTCCACCTGGAGGGGAAAGCACACAGGATTTGAGAGATAGATGTTTTAAAGCATTAGATGAAATAGCAAAGGAAAATGCGGGTAAAATAGCCGTAGTGGTAACTCATGGAGGAGTAATAAAGACCATAATATGTGACTTACTCGGGATACCGCCATCAAGTTATGGCATTGCATGGGGAAAAATAGACATAGAGGAAGTTTCAATAACAGTCATTGACTATAAAGTTGGTGGGAAAGGAAAAATACTAGTAGTCAATAATATAATGCTACCTCTTGAAGAGTAACATACAAGCTAAACAAGAACTTCTCTGAGGTGTTAGCTATAAGTATAAAATACCTTAAAGAAAAAGTTTGCAAGACTATAGATGAAATTTCAGAGGAAATAATAAAAATAGGCGAGGAAATACGTAGAACTCCCGAGTTGGGGTTTAAGGAATTAAGGACATCAAGTTTGGTTAAAAGAGAACTTGAAAAACTAGGGCTATATTATGAGAACGGGCTTGCTTTAACGGGTGTAAAAGCTAGACTTAAGGAGACTAGTGAAAAACCCGTAGTTGCAGTCCTAGGAGAACTAGATGCTGTCCCCTGCACAGAACACCCTCTAGCAGATAGAAAAACTGGAGCTGCACATGCATGCGGGCATAATGTTCAAGTAGCTATAATGTTAGCCGTCGGTAAAAGCTTACTAGAATCAGGTGTAATTAATGAACTATCAGGCAATGTAGTTTTAATGGCTGTTCCGGCAGAAGAATATGTTGAAATAGAGTACAGACTAAAACTTAGAGAAGAGGGTAAAATAGAGTTTTTAGGTGGAAAACAAGAACTCATACGTTTAGGTGCTTTCGATGACATAGACTTAGCAATGATGGTTCATGCCTGGCCCAGAATGCCTGAAAGAAAAGTTTGGATAAACTGTACATCCAATGGCTTTATAAGTAAGTATGCTCGCTTCATAGGTAAAGCAGCACATGCTGCAGCAGCTCCTCATGAAGGAGTAAATGCTCTTAATGCTGCTGCGTTAGCTATACTTGCAATACATGCCCAAAGAGAGACTTTCAGGGACGAAGACTACGTTCGCGTACATGGAATTATAACTAAAGGTGGAGACGCTGTTAATGTGGTGCCATCAGATGTTAGAATGGAAATGTATGTTCGTGGGAAAACATATGAGTCTATAGAAGACGCAAGCTCGAAAGTAGATAGAGCGTTAAAATCTGGAGCCTTAGCTGTAGGAGGTAGTGTTGAAATAAGAAACATCCCAGGATACCTACCGCTAATACAGGATGAAAATCTTTCTGCAGTATTTAAGAATAATGCTATTAGGTTCTTAGGTAAAGAAGGAATTGTTGAAGGAGGTCATCAAGCATGGTCAACAGATATGGGCGATGTCTCGCATATTATTCCTTCTATTCACCCGCTTATTGGAGGTTTTGATGGAGACGCTCACGCTAAAAACTTTGATATCAAAGACCCTGAAATGGCGTACATTATCTCGGCAAAAATAGTTGCTGCAACAATTATTGACCTATTGGCTAACAACGCCAATACTGCTAGGCAAATAATAGCTACATTTAAACCTAAAATGACCAAGGAGAAATATTTAAAATATTTAAGAAAAATGTTTAAATGAACTTAATGAGTTATTTAGAGCCCCAGCAATACTATAAGGATTTGCGCTAATACTGCTGCGCCAAGGAATGCTCCTAACCATACAAAGAGCGATACTATAGCTATCCTCCAACCTACTTTTTTCAGCCTTGAAAGCTCCTTAGAAACAGCTATTCCAGCGTAGGCAAGTATCGGTGTACATACGGCTAAGAAGGCAACCTTCTTAGTATAGGCTACTACGATTTCTGAGCCTGGAAAACCTGGTAATGTTATAAGCAGTCCTACGAGCATAATCCAGGCGAACGTAGGTAGCTTTTTCAGCACACCTATCTTATCTAGAATCCATTTTATCCCTATTCCTGCCAAACATATGGCATAAAGTATCATCATTCCTGGGAAAGCATCTATAACTGATATGTGCCAAGCAATACTATTCCCTATAAAAGACAGGAAAGCTGCGATTAATGCTGCCATGGCTAAGAAAATATAGGGTTTCTTTTGACCGCTACCCATCATTTCACACCTTTACCCTCCTCAGATCTGACAAGTACAGGCTTTAGAACATAATAGAGCTTATCAGCTAGAGGCAGTGTTACCAGAGAATCATAATATACCGCTATAACACCCGAGATAAGGTTGCTTGCAACAGCAAAGGCTAAAATGGTGTCCTTGATTTCTGTAAACACAAGGCTCATTGCTGCTGAGCAAGCAGTCATCATGCTTGCGCTTCCCGGTCCACATGCCATGGCTAGGGCTAGTGGGTGAAATACCCTACCTAGCACCGAGCCTAAGGTAGAGCCGACAAAAGCCCACCATATTGTTCCGTAAACTGTTCCGCAAATGTATACACCTAACGTGCCTAAACCTTCAGGGGAATCTAACCCATATCTTTCGCTAATAACTGCTAAAGCGGGCTCTCTACATATGTCAAAGGAAGCCCCTACAGCTTCTCTCCTTAACCCTAAAAGTAGGCCTACAGGTAAACCTATAAGAATAGTACCTATTGTAGCAGCAAAGTTTTGAGCTACTAACGGTATTCCATATTTAATCATCATAGGCACGTGTGGCCCAACTAAAACTCCATATTTAGCTGCTAAGGGGCTTAAGGACCCTATTATAAATGGTGAAGCTATTTTAACTTCCTCCTCTGAAACAAGTTTTTTAAGAGGCTCTATAACTTTCCCTAAGATCTTCGGAGATATTATTAATCCCAGCACTACAGCATACAGCATCGGAAATAATGTGATCATAGCGATCCACACTTTAAATTTTAAAACGCCAATGATCTCGCTAATTACTATGATTATGATAATAGCTATATGTAGCTTAATATAAGGCCTTAGTTTTTCAAGAATGCTTTTTTCTGCCATTAACTTTCCTCCTTTAGAAATTTTCTATCATTATACTTTTAAATGATATAATTAATAACATTTTCTCTAATCTTATTGGAAAAATGTTTTACATATTATTGAATAAAGTTAATTTTTTCCCACCTAGAATATACTACAACCTATTCTATGGAAATTTTTGAGCAATCCTGCACTATAGATTTTCTTGAATCTTAATAGTTTAGCTAATTAGTGTTTCTACTAGAACCATCCTTCGGCATTTCTATGCTCGTTTAAGACTATATGTGTTTCCGTATCTTTAATGTCCGGACATATCTCCCTAATTCTCTTTAAAAATAAATCAAGTTCCTCTATACTTCTGAAATATGCTTCAATAATAGCGTCTCTGTCCCCAGTAATTCCATAAATTCTCGAAACATTAGGATAAGTCCCCAGTACTCTAACAAGTTCCGTAGTTACACCAGTTCTTGTTTTAACCTCTATTAAGGTCTTTATGGGAAAGCCTAGTTTTTTAGCATCTATTTCTATGGTGTAGGCCTTTATAATTCCAAACTTCTCTAGCTCTTTAACTATACGGTAACAAGTAGTAGTAGATGCTCTTATTTTCTTACTGAGTTCATTGTATGGTGTTTTCGAGTTTTTATATAGTTCTCTCAACACGTTTACATAGCGTTTATCTAAAAATTTTTTCATTAGCATATACCTCATGTAGTTTTTGAATGTAAAATATTTTTTATCTTTTTAATATATGTGAATATTTTTCCTAATAGAATTAGGAAAAATATTATTAATATGCGTTTCCTTAAAATATCATGGTAAAATATTTCTAAGAATATGAAGGAGATAAAAATGGGTAGCCTTAGAGTAAGAGAATATTTTAAGAAAAAATACCTTGAAATGGTAGAAAGAGGAGAAACATGGGAGCTCCTAAGACTTATGGGTCCTACAGGACCCAGAGCTATTGTTGAAGGAAAAGAAATGATAGTACTTGCTTCGAACAACTACTTAAACTTGGCAAATGATCCCAGAATTAGGAAGGCAGCTATGGAGGCTATAGAAAAGTATGGTTGGGGTGCTGGATCAGACTGGTCTATTGCTGGCTACACTGATTTACAGGAAGAATTACACAAGAAAATTGCCGAGTTTAAAAAGACGGAAGCTGGACTAGCTTTCCAAACAGGATATGCTGTTAATGCAGGAACAATACCTAAGATAGTTGGGAGAGGAGATATAATACTATCTGAAGAACTTAATCATGGAAGTATAATAGATGGCGTAAGGCTTTCAAGAGCTGATAAAATAGTCTATAAACATTGTGATGTAGGAGATCTTGAAGACAAGTTGAGAAAGGCTCATGGAAAATACAAGAACATATTAATAGTTACTGATGGAGTTTTCTCAATGGATGGCGATATAGCACCTGTGGATAAAATACAGAAACTAGCCGATGAGTTCGGAGCAATGACATACGTTGATGATGCTCATGGAGAGGGCGTTCTAGGAGAAGGACGTGGAATAGGAGTGCATTTCGGTTTAGAGAAGAAAATAGATTTCCAAATGGGAACGTTCTCAAAGGCTTTAGGGTCTTTTGGAGGAATGCTTGCTGGAGATAAGGAAGTAATAGATTATGTACGTAATACTGCAAGAACATGGCTCTTAAGCGCAGCTTACCCGCCATCGGTAACAGCAGCAAATATAAAAGCTCTTGAAATAGTTATGAGCGAACCTGAAAGAGTTAGAAGACTATGGGATAATAGAAATTACTTCAAAAAGGAATTAGATTCTATGGGGTTTAACACAGGGAAAAGTCAAACACCTATTATTCCAGTAATAGTTGGAGATACTAAGAAAGTTAAGGAATTAGCTCGTATATTATTCAATGAAGGCATATTTGTGCTACCTATAGTATACCCCATGGTTCCTAGAGGAACCGAGAGAATAAGGAACCAAGTTAATGCAGACCATACGAGAGAAGATCTAGACAAGGCTTTAGATGCATATGAGAGAGCTGGAAAGAAACTAGGAATAATCTAAAACAAACTTACCTCCTTCTTTACTTTCCATGAGGTAGAAAGGTTGAGTAAAAAAAGTAAAAGAATACTTGTAACAGGAGCTACAGGCCAAATAGGTTCAGAACTAACACCTGCACTACGTAAAATATATGGAGAATCAAACGTTATAGCAGGTTATCATAAAAGAAAACCTACAGGCAGCTTGTTGAAAGGGCCATGTGTTTACATTGACGTTTGCAATAGAAAAACTATAGAACAAGCTATTAAGGAGTATGATATTGATACAATATATCACTTAGCTGCTATTCTTTCAGCGATAGGGGAGAAGAATCCTCAACTAGCTTGGAGAGTAAATGTTGAAGGTTTATATAACGTACTTGAAGTGGCTAAGGAATACGATCTTAGAGTTTTCTGGCCAAGTTCCATAGCTGTTTTTGGGCCAAAAACACCTAAGTACAACACTCCACAAGATACAATATTATGTCCTACAACAATGTATGGTATAACTAAGGTTACTGGAGAGTTACTATGTAGGTATTATATCGACAAATACGGGTTAGACATAAGGGGTGTTAGATATCCCGGAGTCATTAGTAGTGAAACTCTTCCTGGCGGAGGAACTACAGACTATGCTGTCGAAATGTTCTACGCTGCCATAAAACATGAGAAGTACATATGCTTTGTAAGAGAGGACACTGTTTTACCCATGATGTACATGCCTGATGCCATCAGAGCAGCAATTATGTTAATGAATGCTGATTCTTCAAAGTTAACATATATAGTAGGATATAATGTCTCAGGGGTAAGCTTTTCAGCTGGCGAACTGGCTTCCGAAATTAAAAAATACATTCCTGATTTCAAAGTAGAATATAAACCTGATTTTAGACAGAAAATCGCAGATTCTTGGCCTAAAACAATAGATGATAGTGTTGCACGTAAAGAATGGGGATGGAAACCTAAATGGAATTTAGAAAACATGGTTAAAGATATGCTAGAGAAGTTAAAAAGAAAACTACTCTCATTAACTTAAATGATATTAATAGTAGATAACAAGGATATACGCTTTGGTTTTCCATGGCTTAATAACGGACCTTGATGGAACATTAGTAAGGCTGCCTATAAATTGGAATAAAATCCGTTCTAAGGTAAGGAGAATATTAAGAACAAATCATCATTTAAAACCATTAGCTACAACAATACCCATGGTAGCGCGTGGAAGAAAATTCCTTGAAAGATTAGCTTACACTTATATAGAGCTTGAAGAGCTAAAGGCTGTTAAGTATGTAGTTTACGATGAAAACCTTTATTCCCTACTTAAAGAGATTAAAGAAAGAAAAATGAAGATAGCATTGGTAACATTGCAAGCATACACGTCTACAGATAAAATTCTTCGAAAATTACGTGTAAGAAACTTTTTTGATCTTATAGTGACTAGAGACCTTAGCGTGAATAGACTAGAACAGCTAAAATATGCTATTAAAAAACTAAAACTAAACCCCAGGAACACTATTTTTGTAGGAGACATGCCATGGGACCATGATGCCGGAATTACTCTTGGTCTCTACACAATAATTGTAGGCAATAATGTTCCACATGCACGACGCAAGATAGAGAAATTCATAGAAATAAAGAACATAATATTTCATTAACTCCATATTCGGAATAATGAACTATATAAGCAACTCAATATTGCCTAAGGCGAGCCAAACATTTTGAACTCAACTAGTGTATAAAGCTAAACCTTAATGGTTGTAATAAGTTTGAAAGATACCATAGTTGGAGCCGCCGGCGGGATTTGAACCCGCGACCACCAGCTTACAAGGCTGGCGCTCTACCCACTGAGCTACGGCGGCTCTTCTTAAACCATATACTTTATAGATTCTGAAACTTTTTAAAAGTTAATCTTTAACTACAATTATATGAGGAATATGTAGGCTTGCTTTCTAAATAGCTACCATTAAGATAGTATTATAAAGGTTTTTTATATTTACGGGGATACCTATGGAAGCTAAACTAAATACTCATGATATGAGATGTCTACTAGCTTTACTTAAAAGGAAAATTAGAAGAAGGGTTTCAGAGAAATTGCTTTAACGAAGTAATTGCGGTGCTTCACGAAATAGAAGCTAAATTTGAGGAACTGGAATATATAGAAGCATTAAAGAAAATAAGTTAAACAGGATATTCTACATAAGTGATGTCTAATATTTTAGCTTTAGACGAAACATTTCTTAAGAGCTCCTTTATAACTCTGTCAGGATTCTCGCATTCTATAGTAGCTAATATAAGGTGTATTTCTTTGTTTTCTTAATAACCATGCTAAGAGCCCGAAAGTATTATAGGAAAACACTGCTCTACAAATCTATCTACTGTAACGTGTACAGTAGATAGCCAATGCTTTTCTACGTAATATCTAAGTCTTTAAAGTGGTAGTTGGTTTTGTCTTCGCGCGAATGGTGAAAAGCATCATTTGGACATATAGTGAAAGCAATAGTAGTACTTTACAAAAACGAGAAAAGTGGAAAGCCAACATTAACTATAGGTGAACTCATAGAAAAAACGGGAATACCTGAGTCAACATTTCATAGAACAATAAAAAGGGCTTTAGAGGAAGGCGGACTAGTCAAGTACAACGTTAAGAAAAAAGAAAGGATCGTTGAAGTCTATTTAACAGACCTAGGTCGTAAGTTAGGTCAGCGCTTAGAGGATGTAATCGTAGAATTAAGGATGTCGTAGTCATATAACAGATTAGCTTAAAGAATTTTACAGCGGCAAAGTAACTAAAGTTTATTTAGGACACATACTTACTACGTTTCTATGGGGGTGCCGCCGTAGCTCAGCTGGTCGGAGCGCCGGACTCATAGGGCCGTTTTCCTAAGAAATCCGGAGGTCCCGGGTTCGAATCCCGGCGGCGGCACTACCATTTTTATCAATTCTTAAACATCATATTATTAATGGAATTATGTTCACGCTATTCATTATACATGCAATTTAAGAGGAGTTTCAACGTTCTTGTGTTGGACATACCATAATGGTTCTTCCTACAACGTATCGTTAAGAGTTTAATGTAAAATTTAACGAATCTGAAATAAGCCTCTAGAAACTGTTTAGTTTACCTTACTGAGATTATACTTGAACACAACGATGTTTAATGTCATCTATTCTTTTGGTTTTGCTACGAATTCGCAGTATGGGTCTCCTTTAGCAATACATTTAACCTCATCAACAACCATCTCCCTACCTGTTAGCTCTGATAGTAGACCAGCTAATACTCCTCTGGAGAAATGGCCGCTTGGTTCATTGGATGGTTTATTTAAATAGCATTCTAAGTTATTGTGCCCCCGTATTATATATAGATCCTCATATTGTTTTATTTCCTCTATTATACCCCATCCTACAGCTTTAAGAAAAGCTGCAAACATAGTTAACATTTCATGAGCTGAGGTAACATACTTTCTATAGTCGTTATATAAATGTTTACCTACTTCTGCACCTTGGTGGTATAGGAACATTTTTCCAACATCACCCCACTTTAGTCTAAGCCCTCTAAACAGCCCTCTTAATACGGATTCTCGGGCTATCCAAGCTCTTTCTTTAAACACTGTTATAGGGAAATGAATAGTATCTATTAGAAGGCCTTTAAGTATAGGTTTTATAAGGTGAACCTCTCTAACTTCTTTAACATTTCTTAAATTTTTAACTATTTCATTTAAGGATGCTTTAACTTCTGAGAAATCTAGGTATAGCAATATTTCTTGCTCCTCATTAATGCTTATTATAACTCCGTATAACGGTTTTATACTATACTTAACTAGTATACTAGCAAGCTTATAATGTACTTCAGGACTTCCTATAGCTTTAATAAGAAAACCAAATATTTTCTTTGAAGGTGCATAGGCTGCTCTTGATAATTCTAAAGACTTACTCATTCATTATTACCTATTCCCTGTCTCGTTATAGTTTTTAATATTCTTTATCTCTTAAATCTTTGTCTACATTAAGCATTTCATACTCCGTGAACGTCTTATAAATTTTACACCAAAGCAATATTTAAAAACTTAAAATAGGACCTTGATTTAAACTTTAAATAAGAGAAGCAAACTTAACTTTGAAAATACTTTATAATAAGGTTAAAGAAAAATAATAGGCTGTTTAAGTTCTGAAGATCTTTTAATAATAGTTATGGGTAAAAACTTTAAAACCCATGGTTCTAAATCAAACTCTGGTAGGGGCCGTAGTTTAGCCTGGGAGAATGCGCGGCTTGGGCCCGCGTGGTCCGGGGTTCAAATCCCCGCGGCCCCACCATAATTGTTTTTGTATCAAAAACTTCCTTATATTTTCCCTATATTTATTTGAAGGAAGGATGCTTGTTTTGCTTTGTTTTTTACTAGTATTATTAGTAGTAGGCCTAAAGCAGCTGCAATGAACATGTCGCTTTTTCCGCCGAAACCTTGCAGTATTGCAAGTGCTGAGAGAACAAGAATAGGTCCTGAAATAAACGCTGCTTTACATTCATATGTCGTACATATGTAGTCTAGCTGCCTAGCCATCGTATATATTTGATAAGCAATTATTAGTTCTAAAGCGATTGTTAGCAGGGGCATCTTTAAAACGTATGATATAACATAGAAGACTATGAAAAATGCTGAAGATATGATAGAGCCTTTAAAAACATTTTCTTAGATATTATCTGTTTCTCAGAAAGCTTTCTACCCGATAATAGAGCATAAATGGAAATGATAAAAATAGTAAGTATGGAAGCTGAAAGCTCAGCAGCCCCAATGTAGAAGCTGGTTATAAACATGTGAATAAGCACTACATCGGTAATTAAGATGGCCACTAGCACTATAATGCTTTTCCGTGAAAACCAGGTTTCTTCAAATACTTCATGGAACAATATTTCAACAATAACCATAGGGACAAGGATACTCCAGAGGCCATGATATATAGTTAATCCAATAGACCATACCCAATTAACTCCTGCAAACCTACCGAATTGGCATAGAAAATCAGCGCAGTCAGGCCAGTAAGGGTCAAAGAAGCTTTTTGTAGCAATACCTTCCTCAAGCACCCCATAGGCAAAGCCTAACATTAAAACCGAAGCATAACCTAGCTTGTACCTAACTTTAAATTCATGAATTAATAATACTGATGTTCCATATAATCCTAACAGTAAAGCTAAAGCAATAGGGTTTAAAAATTCTAAAGGCGTCGTAGAACCAGACAGCATTTCAGCAATAATAGGTAATAGGAACAGTAATGACACTGCTGCTTTATTTTTATTCTCCATGTAACGTCACTAATAAAGAAATTAGAAACTTTAACTTTTAACCTTTCATAATTACTTAAACACGTGCAAGGTGAAAGCTATGTTTGCTTATATAATTCTTAGGAAGCTAACCTAGCTTAAATAAGAAAATCACTAAAGCATCGAGGGAAACATCAGCGAGAAAGCTAAACTCACAACACCCACCGCTATAAAAATCAACCCGACAATCTTTGTTAGTTTCTTTATACTAACCTTTAAGTATTTAAACAGTATTAGAGCGGCTAAGGTGTTTAACACAAAGTATCCTAAAACGCTACCTAAAATTACGTTTAATATTGAGGAAAAACTTAACGCCATAGCTAATACTGATAGTTGCGTTTTATCTCCTAACTCAGAAACGAAAACTAATGTGAAGGCAAGCACCATACTCTTATAAGCTAGGTCTCTAGGTTTTTTAGGTCTAAACCTTAGATACAATAAGCCAAACAAAATAAACAAAATAGATGATGCTATGAGTAACATCCTTTGTTCAATAAATAATCTTAGAACGTAAGCGCATAAAATTACTATAAGATTAGCTAAAGCAAATGCTACAGTTGAAACCAAGACTACGGATATGGTTCTTTTCGAAAGTAATGCTAAAGAAACAGTTGCTATCATTGTTTTGTCTGCAAACTCGGCTAAGAATATTGTTGAAAATGCAGCTAATAGCTCGTAAATATTTATCATCGTGCTTTTCCTAGTGCTCCATGTTATGCTAAAAATATAAAAGTTACCAGCTAAAAGGTTATCTTCAAGACGTATAGGGATATAGCATGAATAACCCGCATTGCCCTAAGGTAGTCTTTATAGACTTAGATGGAACCATATGGGATTGCTTTGATATATCATCGCTTACACCGCCTTTCCAAAGGGTGAACAAAGATGTTATAGTTGATAAATTTGACACTAAAGTATCCCTATACCCAGGTGCTCGTGATTTCCTAAAATGGTTAAAAGAAAAAAGCTTCATTGTTGCTGTCTTAAGTTGGAACATGTTTTCTATAGCTTATTCTGCTATGAAAAAACTAAGTTTAGTTAGATATTTCGATTTACTATATATAGAACACCATCCGCATAAAGGATATATGATCATGAGAGCATTAAGAGAAATTGAAGAAAAATTCGGCATAAAAGTAAGCCCGTACGAAATAGTCTATATTGACGATAGGGAAATTCATTTAAGTGAAATTAAGAAACTTATAGGGAATGTTATTTTCATAAAAATGTGGGAAGATTCAATAACGTTTAGTGAAGTTAAGAATAAGATAGAGTTAATGCTTAAGGACTGTTCCTAACAGTTTCACGGTAGATTCCTAATGGGGAAAATTAGGGTTTGTGGTCTGGATCTAGCAGGTAAGGAAAGTAACCCTAGTGGAGTAGCATTTGTAACTAACGGGTGTTTAGAAGAATACCTGGTACTATACTCTGATGAGGAAATTATTTCTAAAATTCTTGCGAACAACGTGAGCGTTGTAGCTATAGATGCTCCTCTATCGCACGCTAAAGGCTATAGGAAAGTTGATTTAAAAATGATTAAAAAGGGGTTTAAACTCTTACCGCCGGGATGGAAAGGTATGAAAATGCTTGTGAAAAGAGCTATCAATATTAAAAAAGCAATAGAAAGTAAAGGCATAGTAGTTATTGAAACTCATCCATTAAGTGCACTAAAGAATACCGGGATACTTAATTTAAAAGAAAGCTTAAGCGCATTTGTTAACTTAAAAGATGCTGATTTGACCGGTTTATCTAAGGATATTATTGATGCTATAATCTGCAGTGCTGTAGCTTGGGCTTACATTAAAAATGAAATTGAAATTATTAGTGATATTGATGGAGAAATAGTTTTACTGAAAAGGGTCCGCTAAAAGGCTAAAATTCAGGTATGGCTTTCAATATCATACCTTCCAATGTTATTGGCTTTAGCTTTAATGATAAAGAGTATGCTTGAGAAAGCTTTGTAGAAGATTCAGCATATATCGTATATAAGGGGTCTCCTTTTTTCACCTTATCTCCTGCTTTAACGTGTATTTTAATTCCAGCACCTTTATCAAGTGGTGCTCCTGCAGTTCTGGCAATCAAAGTCAAAGCAACGTTATCTACATGTGTTACATATGCGTCTATTGGGGCATCAAATGTTATGCTCTTATTTCCTACAGGTAATTCTTCAGGTCTAACATCAGGTGTTCCTCCTTGTGCTTCAATTATTTCTTTAAACTTTTCATATGTTCTTCCGCTGTAGAATATTTGCTTAGCAGCTTCTATTCCTTCGCCTTTTCTTGCCTTTCCTGCGAGTTCAAAAACTAATCCAGCTATTCCCAGCGCTTTCTCTACGAGGCTGCCTGGACCTTTTCTGTTAATCATTGTTTCTAATGCTTCCTTTGCTTCGAGAGCAGGGCCTATAGAATATCCTACAGGCTGCCCTCCATATGTTATAGCGCATTTAGCCTTAATGCTAAGTCTATTGGTTTGCTCTAAGAAAAGTGATGCCATTCTCTCTGCTTCATCCATGGTTTCTACCTTTGCTCCTTTACCTACGGGGATGTCTATGACTAGGTAGGATACGCTCATTGCAAGTTTCTTAGACAAAATACTTGCAACCATTTGAGACTGAGGATCTATCATGAGTCTATGTTCTACATGGATAAACATATCATCTGCAGGAGCTAAATCTAAAGCTCCTCCCCAAGCTAAAACACCTTTAGTTTTAGAAGCAATTTCTTTAATTTCCATTGGTGTCAGATCTACTTTAGCGAAAACCTCCATAGTATCGGCTGTTCCAGCGGGACTGGTAATAGCTCTACTACTTGTTTTAGGGATAAGCAAATCAGCAGCTGCAATTGTGGGTACAGCAATTAAAGCTACCTTAGAATTCCCTGGAACACCTCCAATACTATGCTCGTCATACACTGGTTCTTCAAACTCTATTTTCGAACCTGTGTCAACCATAGCTCTAATGAGAGACTCAAGTTCATCTGGACTCATACCTGAAAAATATTCTGATAGAAGAAATGCAGCCATTTCAACATCTCCAAGATTGCCGTCCACAACATCCTTTATTATTGCCCTAATCTCCTCTGGTGAAAGTTTTACACCAGTAAGCTTTTTCAAAATATACTTAACTGAAAGAGGTTGGGTTATTATCTTAATGCCTACTTTATCACCTTCATGAACTTTAAGTTCATCAGCTAATGTTTTAGGTAACCCTATAGAACCGGGAGGAATAACTGTTTCAGAAACAAAAACTGCTGCTGTTCTAGATCTGTTACCAAAGGTTACCCTAACCCTATCATAGGGTTTAATATATCTTTTTACAGCATCAGATACGTTTATTAAAACAGTTCTGAATTTTCCAGTATCCATATCAAGAATCTTTGCGGTCATAATCATTCCAGGTACTTCCATTATTTAGACCTCATGACTATCAAGTTTAAAGTAATTAGTGGTACATATAGATGGCAATAGTATAGTTTACACTCCGTAATATTTCACTTTAACTCTAATCGCAATTAAACTACTAGCGGTCGAAAAAGAACGTATTAAACATCATCGTGCATTACCATATAGAAGTCATAGTTAGACCTTAGGGAAACGAATAATTTATGTACTGGAACTAGTTACAGCATATTACAACAGTATATAGCTCAATAGTGAAGTAGGTGCTGCCTATGGAGTTCTGCCCTAAATGTGGAAGTTTAATGATGCCTAAAAGAAGCGGAGATAAGGTTCTTCTAATATGTTGTAGGTGTGGTTTTTCAAGAGAAATAGGCGGTAAGGAAAGTGTGAAAGAAAGCTCTTATGTCTTTAGGAAGAAAATAAAGCACACGGTTAAAGAGAAAATGGCAGTTATAGATGAGACCGTTAGGTTGCCGAGAATAGCTTCAATAGCTAAAAATGTAGAATGCCCAAGATGTGGAAACAGAGAAGCATATGCCTGGATGATGCAAACAAGAGCAGCGGATGAACCGCCTACAAGATTTTACCGCTGTACAAAATGTGGATACACATGGAGAGAATACGAGTAATGAAGTAAAACTAATGCTCAACTAGAGATACTAAGTCGTTCAAAAATCTGTCTACACTAGCCTTATTTACATGAGGCATAAATACTAACCTTAAACCGTTAACTATAGAACATTTATAAATAATCCATCCTTTCTTCCAAAGTTTTTTCATTAAAACGTCTGTACTGCAAGTTAATGGTTTAAAGCATATTATAGGCGTTTCAAGCGTACCATAAACTTTAAACTTACCTATTTTAAGAAGTTTCTGGTAAAAATAAAATGCTGTTTCATAGCATTTCTCATATATTTTCTTCAATCTCTTTAACCCGACAAATTTAAGTACAGCATATATTGAAGCTATGGAACCTCCGCTTCTAGTACCAATAAGTGTTTCAGTAATTTTGCCTGGAAGATAAGGTGCCTTAAACCTTATATGTTTAAGAAATTTGTGATCTTTAATAAAAAATCCTCCAGAAGGTATAGGAGTGAATAATGTTTTATGCGGATCAGCAGTAACCGTGTATACACTGTTACATGTGAAACCAGGAAACTTCTTAAACTTTAAGTTCTCCATGATTGATAATATAAATCCTCCAAAAGCAGCATCAACATGTATCGGTATATTATGTTCTAAAGATACTTTAGCGATTTCTTTAATATTGTCTACTGTACCTAGTTCAACAGAGCCTACGTTAGCTACTATAGCGATGGTGTTTCTAGATACTTTCTCAGCTACATCATCAGGGTCTGTTTTATAGTCTTTAGTTAACCTAGAATATACTATCTTAAGCCCTAAGGCATTAGCTGCTTTAATTATTGAATAATGAGAAGCATAGGAAGCCACTATTTCAGGTCTCCTTATTCTCCTATTTTTTAAAGCATAGTTCCTAAGAAGCCATAACGATAAAAAATTCGCTTCCGAGCCCCCCGAAACAATGTAGCCGCTACATCGACCATTAATGCAGCCAAGAATCTTGACTAGTTTTCTTACCACATATCTCTCCATTCTATGGATGTTTTTAAATAATATCAAGTCTCCTGCATTGGTGTCTAGAAACTCAGAAAAAGCCTTTACAGCTATATTTAGAGGTTTAGATGCCATGCTGCTTAAAATTGTTCCATGTTCGTAAAAAGGATCCCTAGCTCTAAGCTCTTTAAAAAATTTTAAGCTCATTTTAAAACCTCTACTTTAACATTTCCTAGGAAGAATAGATTTAGGTGTTTTTGTTTTGGTAGCCGGGCGGGGATTCGAACCCCGGTCACGGGGGTTCTTCCTTTAAAAGTCCAAAGCCCCGCATCCTTGACCGCTAGACGACCCGGCTTCCTCGACCAAATTCATTTTAGTATTAATAGGGTTTTTAAGGGTAACCCTTGAACTTAGCCTGAAATGGCAAATGTTTAAAATTCTCTAAGCATATATCGCTAATGGGAGAAATGATTAATGAATACTCACTGGGTCTCTAAGCTGGCAGATAAAATTGTTAAAGAACGGGGATTAAAAGTCACTATAGCATCGGGTATAACTACAAGCGGGCCGCCGCATTTAGGAACCGTTTGTGAATTTCTTTATCCTTGGGCCTTAGTTAGAGAGCTTAAGAGAAGAAATGTTGAACCATACTTCATATTTGTAGGAGACATAATGGATGCGTTCGATAGCATACCTTTAACGCTAAAAAAGTATAGCAAAATCCTCAGAGAACACTTAGGTAAACCTTTATGCAGAGTACCCGATCCGTATGAATGCCATGAAAGTTATGGTGATCATTTCTTAGATGAAACAAAGAAGATCATGGAAACGTTTAACGTTGAATTAAATGAAATTGTAGGATCTAATACACTTTACAGAAAGGGTCTTTATGATAGTTACTTAAAACTTTTCATTAAAAAGCTTAGTAAAGTAAAGAGGATTTTAGAGGAAACCTCGTTAAGAAAACTTCCTGAAAACTGGAAAGACATAGTATTACCCATATGTGGAGAATGTGGCAAAATAGCAACAACAAGGGTTGTAGAGCTTGATATAAAGAAAGAGAGAATATACTATGTTTGTGATAAGGACGTAGGATACACTAAAGGATGTGGTCATAAGGGCTACGTAACAATAGGTTCTCATAACTGGAAACTTGCCTGGAGACTTGACTGGCCAAGTAGACAGGACTTCTTAAATGTTGATGTCGAAGGAGCAGGCGTTGATCACCATACACGTGGGGGCAGCTGGGATACAGCAGTAGCAATTCATAGAAAAATATTTGGTAAAGAACCACCTATAGGTTTCAAATACGGGTTCATATTGATTCATGGTAGGAAAATGAGTAAAAGCAAAGGCTTAGGCGCTTTAGACTATGTTTTATCACTTGTTCCACCTGAAATTTTAAAGTATTTCCTGTTTAAAGGCGACTTAGAGGAAAATAAGAACTTTAAAGATGATGCGGCATCTCTTCTTAGACTCTATGAAGAATTTAAACATATTGGTCTTCTTATTGAACAAAAGGAGGAAGTCAAGGATACGGCTTTAGCAAAAAAAGTTTATGCATACCTTTTAGCTGTAGGGAAGACTAAGGCAGAATTACACATTAGTTTCGCTGATGTCCTTGTCCTATACCAGCTATACAAGAATTGGGATATTATAGAGAAAAAATTAGGGCATCCTGAGGAAGTAAAGAAACTTTCAAAGTATGTTGAGAACTGGATAAAACTTAACATTGTACCTAAAGAGTACCTTATAGAATTTAAACCTACACCAGTAACCAGATATGTAGAAGCTGTAAGGGACTTTGCAGAGAAACTTAGCTCTGAAATGAGAGACATAGACGTTCATAACTTGGTATATGAAGTTGCTAAGAAACATTCAATTCAACCTAAGGAATTCTTTAAAACATTATATGTTGCTCTTTTAGGACAACCTTATGGACCAAGGCTTGGCAGACTAATAGTAGCCTTAGGTGTAGAGAAAGTTAAGAACACTTTACTCAGTATGGTACGTACATAGTCTTTATCGTATTCATTTCTTATACCAGCATAACCTCACAGAAAAGTTTATATATCCTTTTATCTAACTCAGCATAGAACGGAGGGAAGAATTCTATATAAATTTAACTTATGTAAGTCAAGGGTGAGAAATTTATGGGTACACCAGAATTTAGATTAAAAAGAAACTTTAGTCCATCATCAGAATCTGAAGAATTATTTAAATGTCCCGTATGTAAAGGTTCTAATATAATTTACGACCCTGAAAGAGGACAATATGTTTGTGCTGATTGTGGTATTGTTTTAAGCGAGAAAGCCGTAGACCAAGGCCCTGAATGGAGAGCATTTACACCCGAGGAAAGAGAAAAAAGAAGCCGTGTTGGATCTCCTCTCACACAGACAGTTCATGATAAGGGATTATCTACGATTATTGATTGGCGTGACCGTGACGCTTTCGGAAGACACTTAGAACCTAGAAGAAGACTTGAAATTTTACGTTGGAGAAAATGGCAAATTAGAGCTAGAATACAGTCAAGCATTGATAGAAACCTAGCTCAAGCAATGAACGAACTAGATAGAATAGCTTCGCAACTGGGACTACCAAGGAATGTTAGAGAAGAAGCTGCAGTAATCTACAGAAAAGCAGTTGAAAAAGGTCTTGTAAGAGGTAGAAGTATAGAGTCTGTTGTAGCCGCAGCAATATATGCAGCATGTAGAAGACTAAAAATACCTAGAACATTAGATGAAATAGTGAAATATACTAAAGTCGGTAGAAAGGATGTTGCAAGGTGCTATAGATTATTGCTAAGAGAACTGGAACTACGAGTACCAATAGCAGACCCTATAGACTATGTACCTAGAATAGGTGCTTTGTTAGGATTAAGTGGTAGTGTAATGAAGAGAGCAGCTGAAATATTAAAGAAAGCGGAAGAAAAGGGCATTACTGCAGGAAAGGATCCAGCAGGTTTAGCTGCAGCTGCAATCTATATAGCGTCGCTTCTTGAAGATGAAAGGAGAACACAAAAGGAAATAGCCCAAGTAGCTGGAGTAACCGAAGTAACTGTAAGAAATAGGTATAAGGAGTTAGTCAGAGAACTAAGGGTACCATTGCCGCCGCAATAAAAATATAGGGTAAAAATAAAAGTAATTTATTTTTTAATCTACTATCAGTATGTTTTCTTCAGGAAACCCCATTTCTATCAAAAGTTCTTTCACACGCTCCTTATGATTTCCCTGTAACTCTATTCTGCCGTTCTTAGCTGTTCCTCCACAAGCAAGCTTTGACTTAAACTTAGCTGCCATTTCTTTAAGGTTTATTGATGGATCATCAAGGCCTTCAATGATGGTAACTTCACGGCCCCATTTTCTGCGTTCAACCCTAATTCTTATCAGCATTTCTTCCTTAGCAATTTCTCTGAAAAGTTCCGGAGGTAGACCGCCGCCAAGTTCGAATTGAAACATTCTCTTGAACCAGCCACCTTTAAGTGTTTTAGTTTAGTTTTCAAGAAATACATATATTAAAGACCTTATAAACTTTTATAACTGCTCTTAACAATAGTCATATGATCGGAGGTGTTTAGCGATCTCAATAGCTGTAAGATATAAGTGCGCAAATTGCGGTAAAATAATAGATGCAAAAGATCTAAGCATTTTACCGGGAATTAGATGTAGTTATTGTGGAAGCAAAATGCTTTACAAAATTAGACCTCCAAGGATAAAAAGGGTTAAAGCTATCTAGTACGTGCTCTATGATGCACAATAGTTTCCATAATTACCTTAGATGCCAATAAACTTGTAATGTCATTTACGTCGTATTGTGGAACTATTTCAGTAACATCAAGTCCTATTAATTTATCATCAACTAAATAGCTTAGAACATCTAAAACTATTGTAGGTGTTAACCCTTCTGGTTCTGGATTACCAACAGCAGGCGCATATGATGGATCAAAAACATCCATATCTATTGATAAATATATCTTCTCGCAGTTTCTTGTAAACTTTCTAATATTGTTTACTGTTCTAGATAGATCTTGTTTTAAAATAATATAAGCCGGTAAATATTCAACACCTTTCTGTCTAATTAAATCTGCTTCTTCGCCACATAAACCACGAGTACCTATGAAAAGCATGTTTTTAAAACCTATGACTTCACTAATTCTCCTCATAACAGTTGCATGACATATTCTTGAACCTAAGTACTCGTATCTAAGGTCAAAATGTGCGTCAAAAACTATAAGGCAAGGCTTTAGGTCTTTCAGAACCTTCATTACCGGATATGTTATTGTATGCTCTCCACCTAGAATTATAGGTATTTTACAGTCGAACATTAAGTTCTTTAAAACCTCCTTTATTCTATAAAGAGATTGTTCTATATCACCAGGTACGATAACTATGTCTCCTATATCATGTACAGGGCTACCTTCATAGTCTGAATGGATCCTCAAAGAGTATGTTTCTAAAGCCTCAGATGCTTCTCTTATTTTTGCAGGGGCAAATCTATAGCCAGGCTTAAACGTTGCAGTCTCATCTAAGGGAACACCTATCACCACATATTTGGCTTTATCGTAAGAAACACTATATCCTCCGAAAGCCTTAATGGGTTCCTGAATATATAACATAGCCTTACTATTTAGCATAGTTTTTCAAACCCTAGGATATGTTTTAAATTGAGATAAACACATAAGTATTTTTACCCGTAACTTGTTGATTGATGTGTGAGGCTGAGCTTTAACCTTGAGCAAGAGGAAAGATCTTTACGAAAAAATAGTTGAACTAGCTGTTAGGAGAGGGTTTTTCTGGCAATCCTACGAAATATACGGTGGAGTAGCTGGGCTTGTCGACTTAGGACCCTTAGGTGTCGTTCTCAAAAGAAATATTGAGGAAAAATGGAGAGAATGGTTTATAATTAAACACCAAGATTTCATAGTTGAAATAGAAACACCCATGATAACACCTAGAGCAGTTTTCGAGGCTAGCGGCCATTTAGAGCACTTTACAGATCCTATTGTTGAATGCAAAAGATGTGGTAGAAAATTCAGAGCAGACCACTTAGTTGAAGAGAAAACAGGGACAACCGTTGAAGGGTTAAAACCCTACGAGCTCGCAAAGATAATTAAAGAAAATGACATTAAGTGCCCTATATGCAGTGGTAGCTTAAGTGAAGTCAGAGAATTCAGCTTACTCTTCCAAACAACTATAGGTCCCTATAGTGAAAACGTAGGGTTTTTAAGACCTGAAGCTGCTCAAGGAATGTTTACATCATTTAAGAGAGTTTACGAAGCAATGAGAGGAAAACTTCCACTAGGTATAGGTCAAATAGGAAGAGTTGGAAGAAATGAAATTTCGCCGAGACAGGGTGTTATAAGGTTAAGAGAATTCACTATAATGGAAGTAGAGTTTTTCTTTGACCCTGAAGAGCCTTCGTGCCCCTTATTACCAGAGGTCGAAAACGACGAAATAAGACTAATAACGGGAGATATGAAAAAAGCTAAAATTAAAGAACCGATTGTAGTGACTGTAAGAGAGGGATTAAAGAAGAAATTAATAGTCAACAAGTGGCTTGCATACTTTCTTGCTATAGGTCAAAAATTCGTAAAAGACTTAGGAATTCCACTTGAAAAACAGGTTTTTGAGGAAAAACTTCCATATGAAAGAGCTCACTATTCAACTCAAACCTTTGATCAACTAGTTGAAGTTTCACGTTGGGGATGGATTGAAGTTGCTGGGCATTCTTATAGAGGAAGATACGATCTTTCAAGACATATAGCGTATAGTAGAAAGGATCTCACAGTATATAAGCAGTTCAGGGAACCAAGACTCGTAAGAATAGAAGAACTAGAAGTCGATGTAGAAAGGCTCAAAGAATTTTATGGAGAAAATTCCGCAAAAATATTGAGGGCAATTTCAGAGTCGGATAAAAACATACTTCTTAAAGAATTAGAAAGTAAAGGATATTTAAGCATAGCAGGTTTTAGGATACCTAAGGAGCTTTTCAAAGTAAAAGTTGTAGAGAAGAAAATGAAGGGAAAGCGGTTTATACCACATGTAGTTGAACCTTCCTATGGTGCTGAAAGATTACTTTACGCTACATTAGAATATGCATATACCATTAAAGAAGGCAGAGTTATTCTCAAACTGCCGAAAGATATAGCACCAATAAGTGTTGCAGTACTTCCATTAATTAATAAAGAACCCTTAGTAAACCTTGCAAGAAAAATCTATGATAATTTAAAATCGATGAAACTAAGAGCTATTTATGATTCCTCAGGAAGCATTGGAAGGAGATATGCAAGGTCTGATGAAATAGGGATACCACTAGCGCTAACAGTTGATTATAGATCATTAGAGGATAGTACTGTAACGTTAAGAGATAGGGATACATGGAGACAGGTAAGAATAAAAATAGAAGAAGCCTATAAGAAAATACCACTATATATAAAAGGCGAACTGACGTTTGAACAATTAGGAACACCGGTAAGTTGAAACATACATAATCACGGTGACTGGTATGAGTAAAGAAGATAGAAGAGAGAAAATAGACATAAAAGCATTAGTCTCTATTATACCACCAGCAAGTAGTTTATTTAAAGAAAAACCCAGGAAGGAGAGGAGAATTAGAGTACGAGCTACAAAAGAAGTTAAACGGGGTTATGCAAAGATAAACCCTAAACTAGCAAGAGCATTAAACGTAAAGGATAATTTAGAAATAGTCATTGCAAGAAAAAAGAAACTAAAATTAGCAGCGATTTTAGATGAAAATATAAGTGAAAATGAGGTCTGGTGTAATGCTGAACAGCTTAGAGGGGAAGGAATAGCTGACTACAGTATAGCAACATTAAGAGCAGCTTAAATCAAAATATTATGTTTGTGAAAAACTATGCTCAATGATTACTTAAACCTACTCAAGGTTTACAACAATATTGAGACTACAATAAGAACGCATTCTAAACGGATTAGAACCTTAAGGAAACTCATTAAAGCATATGTTGAAGAACAAGAGGAACTGCTCTTCAAAAAGATAATTACTACCCTAGAGCAGTTAAGATACGATAGAAAAATTATTGAAAAAAACCTAAACATTCTCGGCGAAATAGCTTCTAAAACTTCCTCATTTGCAGATAATACAAAGGATGCTTTAGATGTTCTAGACTATACTCATGCACTATTGGACTACCTCAGCATCGTTGATTTAAAGAATGAATATAAACTACTACGTGTTTTACTGAAGATCTCAAAGAATAATCCTCAACTTGAACAGTACACAGAGGTTTTTAAACATGACTTAAAAGACGTAAGACAGCTTAAAAGCTTTCTAGAAAACGTCCTAGAAAATGTTAAGAACCTAATAAAGAACCTAATAAGACATGTAGATGACGAGGAGTTTATTGAAAAATATTTAAAAGACCTTTCGTTTTCTCCTAAAAACCTTTGACCTAACATTACTGATTACTCTAATAATATTCCCGGAGATCATTCTATCACTTATTACTCTCTCTACTTTTACTAGAACCCTAAAACCATAATATTTGCTGGCATTTTTTATCAAAACCACAGGTCCATGAGGTAATGTGTATGCAACATTGTACTTTTTGTTTCTTACATATGAGCCAACAACTATAGCCTCTATAGTCTTTCCTACAAGGCTTTCTTTAAACCTCATATTCATTTCTCTCGCTTTTTCAACAACAAGCTTACTTAACCTATTACTTTTAGCTGAAGGTCCACGTGGGTATTTTTCGAAAGCAGTACCGGGGATAGGTGTAAACCTATAGACTGTAATTTTTTCAACAAATGAGCTTAAGATGTCCATGGTCTTTAATGTTTTATCAATAATCTCCTTAGATTGTCCTGGAAGACCATGTATGAAGTAAACGTAGGGTTTTAGGCCGTACTTTCTAAGTAGCTTAATGGCTTCAATAACTTTATTGGGTCCAACAGGTCTACCTATGAGAATGGCATGTGTTTCAGAGCCGGTTTCGCAACCTATATGTATTGGTGATCCTTTAAAATATTCTCCAAGAAGTTTAGCCGAGCTTTCATTTACTAATGATGCTTTAGTATTTTCAAGTATTACTTGAACTTCACCCTTTGATATTTCATCTATACTAAATATTTTGTCAAAAAGCTTTCTAAGCCACTCTGTATTTGGAGGAGGGTTGCTTGGATTCGTTAAGGGATTAGGTTCTACAAGAATATCTCTACCATAATCTAATATGTCTGATGCGCTAAGTACAATTCTTGTAACACCGTAATCTATTAAGCTCTTTATCTCACTCACTATTCTATCAGGATCTCTTGATCGGGATGGCCCATAAAGGGCTGGTACTGAGCAATACCCGCAGCCAGGAGGTATATTTAAAGGACAGTGAATGCGGTCTTTAAAGCTGCCTTTAAAACATAACATACATTTTCTACACTCTTTCTCCTCAGCTACTATTAGAGGTCTATGGAAGTTACTGCATCCTCTTACCGTTTCTACATATACTCTACAAGCCCAATAGTATCTATATCCCAGTATTGACCGTGTAGAAGGCACGTATTTGTTAAGCTCATTTCTTCTGAGAAAGGACCTACGCCCTGTGAATATCACTTTACCACTTTTATTTTTAAATACAATGCCTCTAACTTTTACTAGTTCATCGTATTCTGGGAGCTCGGCGTCCTTAAGCCCTAAATTTAAAAGTTCCTCTAGTGTTTTCTCTCCTTCACCATAAATTGCTATGTCAAATTCTATATTTTTTAAGTTTTTATATCCAAATACTATTGGCCCTCCTAATATCACTAAACCTTTATTGTATTTTTTCCAGTATTTAATAGCCATTTTTACAGCTAAAGCATCAGTGCTCATAGCACTTATTAATAACATATCATATGTTCTTATTTTACCTTTTAACCGCATAAATTCTTCAATAGGCTTAATGTAAACGAGAACATTAGCTTTTTCCAATACACCAGCAACACTCCTAGGCCCAGCTCCTACGACATCCACTGTTGAAAGTCTTCCCGTTTGAACTCTACCCAAGCAGTCTACGATTACTGCTCTAACCATGGACTATTCTCCTATATTATCTTAAGGTTACAGTCATTTTCTCTAACTTTGCTTTAGTTTAGCTAACTTTTAAATACTCGTATCTCTTTAACACAATCTGCTAGTAATACCCGAGGTTTCCCTAATTAACTAATGAGCTGATGAAGAAATGGCAGCATACTATGATCCGTCAAAAATAGGTGTTCAAGAAAGCTTAGCTGAGATGACCGCAATAGAGTTGCTTCAAGCACTCGTTAGAAATGGCTTTGATTGCGTTAAAGAGACAGGTTCTCTTATTGATGCTCTTTCTCGAAAGAAACTTGAGGTCATTAAGGCTAAATACCAGCATGTTATAATGTTTAAGAGTAAAACTGAAGAATCAAGGTCAAGTATTTTACAGTACCTTGTTAGAACTACACCAAGTTTAATGCATAAAGATTCTTTCAGAAACATAGCATACAACATTGAACGGGTTTCACAGTTAATGTCAGGATTAGCTAATAGATTAGCCATTATGGCTAATAATAATGTTGATGTACCACAAGAACTAACAGAGAAACTAAAAGATTTTACTAAAGGATTTCTTGAAGAATACGATGCTATGAGGCAGGGAATAATGATGCTAAATATAAACCCGAAAATAACTGTTGAACAGGCGAAAAATGCTATAAAGATAGAGGATGAGCTTGATGAGAAATATAGGCTCTTCACCTTCTCATTATATGAGAAATACAGTTCAAATATAATGTTAGTGCTATTTATGAAGGAAATAATAGATATAATTGAGGATTCCGCCGATTTAGTTAAAGATGCAGCTGAAGAGCTTATGTATTTAGCTATGCATAAAATATCTTAGATTTAATTTAAGGTCTTTTCTGATGAGTAAAACTACTATTAAAGGACAGCTAGTAGGCATCAAAATTATAGTATGGAATTATAACGATGCAAGTAAATTATATGGTTTAGGTTTTTACGGTAAGCCTCTCGGGATAAGAAAACCCAGAACAACAGATTTTAATGCACCTTTAATATTGTCGATAATAGAAGCATTATATCTTACCGAAAAAGGACTATTAGAAGTCTATAGTAACAGCAAGCTTCTCAACTTTAATGAACTATTCGAGATATGCTGTAAAAATATTGTACGATGTGCCATGCTATATAACGTATATAGAGACTTAAGAGAAAAAGGCTATATCGTCAGATCAGGTCTTAAGTTTGGAGCAGATTTTGCAGTCTATGAGAAGGGTCCTGGAATAGATCACGCCCCATACCTTTTACATGTAATGTCAGTTAATGAAAAAATTAACCCTGTAGAATTAGTTAGAGCCGGTAGACTCTCACATTCTGTGAGAAAGAAATTTATTATAGCAACGACAAGAAATGAATTGGGAAGTAAGGTAGATAAGATAATGTTTAAATGGTATAAGCCATGATTTTCTAGCTTGTTTCTCGGACCAAGAGGTGCTGTATTTTGGAAAAGCAGAACGATAAGCCATTCTCTAAAATAATTGCTTCCACTAAAAAAGGAGCAGCAAAGAATATATGTAAACCTACATGTCCACTTTTTAGATGCAGCAAAAATGCGCTTGTTGTTGTAACGCGTTTCTATAGAGGTAAACCAAGAAAGGTAATGTTATGCAGATGGGTTGGAGACCTATGTGTAGGTCCTAAATGTCAGTACGCATATTGTATCCGAAGAGCTATGCTGCCTAATGGAACATGCGGTCTTGAGCTAAGAGGAAGAAAAGTTAAGGACTTACTTAAGGAAATAGAGGAAGAAGAATTCAGCAGAGACGTAAAGAGCATTTTAACAAGAAGATTTGGTAAAAAAGATTTACTACTAGAATAGCTAAATAGCGAAACATTGCAGTCAGTACGTCTCCCATTTCTTATAGAGATTATGCTGAACACCTAAGATGTCTAAAACTTTACCTACAATGAAACTTACCATATCATCTATACTTTTGGGTTTATGATAAAATGCTGGTGATGCAGGTAATATTATTCCGCCGGCTATTGAAACTTTTAGCATATTTAAGATATGTATTGTGTTTAAAGGTGTTTCCCTTATTACAAGTATTAAAGGCTTCTTAAGTTTTAGAGTATTTTCTGCTACTCTTAATACTAAGTTCTCTGAGTAGCCGGAAGCTATTCCAGCTAAAGTTTTCATACTACATGGCGAAATAACCATAGCATCATGGTTAAAGCTTGAACTTGCAATACTGCTGTCTATGTCATGCTCTCTATAAGTTTTCACATTGTTTTTTAATTCGTTAAGTTTTTCATAAACTCCCTCATACTTAGCTACTATTTCTGCTCTATCTGTTAATACTAAGTAAACCTTAAAACGTTTTGATAACTCTTCAACAAGTTTTATACCATAAACTATGCCGCTAGCCCCTGTTATGGCTATTATTACTTTTTTCATAGTATTCACTTAGAAAAGATAAAAGATGTTTTCAGCTCTGCGCGGGCTCTTCATTTGTAATTGTCTGACCTTTCGAGCTTCATCATCTAGTACATTGCTTGTATCGGCTAAATAAATAAGTTTCTATTCTCTGCGACCTACCATTCAGGTTTCCACTTTACTTTACCGTGTTTTTCCATAGATTCTCCTAAACGTTCAAGCATAATTTTCCTTTCAATACTTGCTACAAGTCTTCTGGTTCTTGCAACTACATCTGGGTTAACGCTTATACTATCGATTCCTTCTCTTACTAAGAATTCTGCGAACTCTGGATATACACTAGGTGCTTGACCACATATAGACACTGTTCTTCCATGAGCATGGGCTACCTTAATTAAATGTGCTATCGCTCTAGTAACTGCCGGGTCTCTTTCATCAAAGTATCCTAGTCTTCCAAGAATACCTGAGTCTCTATCTGCTCCAAGTATTAGCTGTGTAAGATCATTACTACCTATGCTAAATCCATCAACTAGCTTGCTGAACTCATCGGCTAGAAATACGACTGAGGGTACTTCGGCCATAATCCATACTTTAAAGTCCCTGGATCTTCTAAGCCCTTCTTCCTCCATAACCTTTAGTGCTCTTTCAACTTCCCATGTAGTTCTTACGAAAGGTAACATAACCCATACGTTCTTTAGACCGTATTCCTCTCTAACTTTTCTTATTGCTCTAACTTCCAATCTGAAACCTGGCTCATATTCTGGCGATATGTATCTTGAAACACCACGCCAACCTATCATCGGGTTTCTTTCTTCAGGTTCAAACTCTTCCCCGCCCTTTAATCCTCTATACTCATTGGTCTTGAAGTCGCTAAATCTAACAACAACAGGTCTCGGATATATTGCTTGAGCTACTTTAGCAATGCCTTCAGCAAGTTTATTAACGAATTCATCTGGTTTACCTATTTTTATCAAGTGTAGTGGGTGATAGGCTATCCAATCTGATATTATAAACTCTATTCTCATAAGCCCTATTCCGTCGAATGGTAGGTCAATGTATTTATCTATTAAATCCGGTTCTCCAAGGTTCATATATATTTTTGTGGCTGTAACAGGGTATATTTCCTGAATAATCTCTTTAGGTATACCTACACCTACCGCGGGTGCTGCTTTGGCTTCTTCCTCTTTCTTAATTAATTCTTCAATTCTTCCCTCATAAACTATTCCATGTGTTGCGTCAACTGTTACTTCTACGCCTGTTTTTAGAACCTTGGTTGCATTCTTTGACCCGACGATACATGGTATGCCTAGTTCTCTTGAAACTATAGCAGCATGTGCCGTCATTCCTCCTTCATCAGTGATTATTGCTGCAGCAATTTTCATATAGGGTACCCAGTCCGGATCCGTCATTTTAGTAACTAGGATGTCACCTTCTTTCATTAGCTTAGCTGCTTCTTCAACAGTTAATGCTACTTTGGCTATTCCTATAGCAACACCGGGGCTTGCCGGTAGGCCTCTAACAAGTATTCTTCTTTCTGTAGGTGCCTTTACTGCTTTTTCTTCTTTAACTTCGGCTTTCGCTAACCTTCTAATGCTCCAAACGGTTTCAGGTCTAGCTTGAACTATGAAAACGTTTTGCGGGTAAGGTAAGTCCTGGTCTATAGCCCACTCTATATCCATTGCTCTACCATAATGTTCCTCTATTTTCATAGCGTACTCAGTAAGTTTTAGTGCTTCTTCATCTGTTATGGAAGGTTTATCACTGAACATATGGTGTTTCTTTATTATTTCTGCTAGCAGAGGATTTTCTTTAGATATTTTATCTAGCTCTCCTGCATCTTTAGGTAATTCAACTTCAACGTTTCTTCTGGCTACAGGGTCGAATAGTAGGGCTAGTTTTTTCTCGTTTATCCTTTTCTCCAGAATCTTCAGATTCTCCTTATCGACAACTATTTCGTCAGGTGTAACTCTGCCTTGAACTACGGTTTCTCCAAGACCCCATGAACTTTCAATAACAACTTTGTTTTCTTCGCCTGTTACAGGATGTATTGTAAATATAACTCCAGCTGATCTTGAATTAACCATTTTCTGTATAGCGACGGAGATTAAGACTTTTGAATGGTCAAATCCTTTACTTTCACGGTAGTAAATTGCTCTACCTGTCCATAGGCTTGCCCAGCACATTTTAACTTTAGTTACAACATCATCTTCACCAATAACGTTAAGATATGTTTCTTGCTGTCCCGCAAAACTTGCATCTGGAAGATCTTCAGCTGTAGCTGAACTTCTAACAGCTACACGGACACTTTCCATACCTAGTTTCTTACATAGCTCTCTATATGATTCTCTAATAGCTTCCTCTATGAACTTAGGCATTTTAGATTTTAAAATGAGGTCCTTGATCTTCTTGCTTGCTTCTTCGTATTCTTGAGGTCTACCCTCTTTAATAGTCTCTTTAAGCACCTTAACTATTTTCTCTGATAAACCTGTTTCCTCAAGAAATCTCTTATATGCATAAGCTGTTACTGCGAAACCTGGAGGTACAGGAATTCCTGCTTTTATCATTTCGCCTAAGTTAGCGTTTTTCCCTCCGACAATAGGTACATCGTCTTTGCTTAACTCTTCAAACCATAATATTGTAGCTTTAGATTTTTCCTTGTTAGGATTATTCTTATATGACATCAGTTAAACACCTATCCCTTTACCACACTATTTTCTCCATATATGAGATAAGGAGACAATACCCCTCTATATATCTTATCGTTTAACACTATTAATTTCGGAATTAAGATTTTAATATTGTACTCTTTAGGGAAACACCTGTAGGCTCTGCGGAACCACTGTATTCCTTTGCTACTTTACTTGCTATTTCCTTTAATTTATTCATCACAAATGAACTTCTCTTACCTATTTCACTGGCTACTTCATCCCATGGTTTTGCTTGTAAAATCCTTGAAACCATAATGTACTGTTCTAGATTAGATAAGTTGGCTTTAAAGTAAGGATAGCATATGAAATATGCTTTAGCGATTTCATTCATAACATCGCATGCTGCTTCAAATGTCATAGGTCCATAAGCGTAAACTCTAAGTCTATCCCACCTAATAGCATCTAGTTTAGGTGCGTAAGCAGGATCTATAGGTTCACCTGTTTTAAGAATTATTAAAGCCACATCTGTTTCTAGTCCTCTATAAGTATCATGTAATGAGTTTAAGAGTTTAACTTTGAACACCTTGTTAGCAACATCTACCATTTCTTTAACGCTATCATTTAGTGGGTGTATTACTAAAATTGTGAACTCGCCGCTTACAGGGTTTCTGTCAGGAGACATATGAACTGGGATAAAATTGTTCTTAAGCCAGAACCGTAAAAGTTTTTCTGTAACTCCAAACCCCGCACCAACCCAATCATAGCCTTTCTCTTTAGCCTCTCTAATTACTTGTTTTAAGGCAAAGCTTCCAATACCCTTACCCATAACATCAGGATGCGTGGCTATCCTAACAATTCTCCAGCCTATAGTTTTACCGAATTCACGTATTCTGACATGTTTAAGTACTCTATCTGGAATAATGTTTCCAGGTATTCTACCTCCTTTAAGTAAATCATCTATATAATCGTCAGGTATTGGCCCTTCTTCAGCAAGTTGTAAAGAACATACTATTTTTCCCGAAGGAGTCATAATAGCCCTTATAGTATGGTGAGGCGCATCAGCCATCATGCCTAAGTCGTCTGGTTCGTTTCTATAATGTGCAAGAACATATATTCCAAAGAAAGCTCTAAGCTTTCTTTCGCCTTTTTCTGAAAACCATGTTTCAAGACTTGGCTTAATGTAGATAAGTCTTCCCTCAGCTATTGCCTTATAGTCTTCTTCATCAAGTTTTTCGGGTTCAGCATCTAAAAGTAATGTGTCAAACTGCCATTTTTCTATAGGATCGTCTTCAGAATATCTTATAGGCTCTTTCATCTCATATTCTAGAAGTTTTGTTAGTGGATCTTTCTTTATTAAACTTAAAAAGCGTACAGAGAAACCTCTACCGGAGCCCTCATATCCGTGTATAGTACTTGAAAACATTATTCTTCTATGTGCTTTCCATATCTTGAGAAGCATAGGAACCTGTAATCCCGCAGCTTCATCAACAACGACGATATCGGCTTTCATTTTAGGTATATTAATAGGTTCCCAATACTCTACACTGAACCTTTCCCCTTTAACCTCTAAGATGAACCTCTTCTTTTTCACAATACGGTATTTAATGCCTATAATTTCAAGCGATTTAAGAAGCAAATCCATGAAAGATTGAACATT
>Ga0190367_1000292_pt1 | contig 37986 bp, 34 predicted proteins | sample 4872181011_MG_FD_171838 | JGI IMG/M metagenome (GOLD analysis project Ga0190367, IMG submission 171838) | Hydrothermal vent microbial mat bacterial communities from Southern Trench, Guaymas Basin, Mexico - 4872-18-10-11_MG | ecosystem: Environmental > Aquatic > Marine > Hydrothermal vents >... | reverse complement strand
ACTGGGAACATTGTTAGCCACAGCGATAATAAGGGAGATAAGGCCTAAAGAATGGATTCTCGGTGGGCTCCCAGCAATAACAACGGCTATTAGCGTAGCAGATTTCGTCACTAGGGCTATAGGCTCTCAACTGAAACTAATCATAATAGTTCCAGGCGTATCTCTAAACTTAATACATGTGATTCTAATCGTTTCCTTAATAATACAATATATTTACTATAAGCGTATTACTGAGAGGTAGTAAATATGGTTGGAGGTACTGACATAAAGAGAACGCTTCTATTACTACACACCCTCAATTGCTGTCCATTCTGTGGTGCTCCTCTGAAGATAGTTGATGGGAAATGTGACGCATGCGGTTCGGTCATTGACCGCAACCTCATAATAAGCTATGTTAAAGCGAAGCTCTCCCAGGATATGTATGAGGGTCTTGATGAAGTACGCATAATGGACTCTATTGCCGAAGCTTCATACAGACTCTCCCTAGCATCTGAGTATCTAAGATCAAGAATAATTATGAGTATGAGAGAAAGAATAGATGAGCTACGTAGAGAAGAAAAAGAAATACATCCAGTTTTCGAAGAGATTTCCAGACGTGAAAGGGAGATTTTGGAGCGCCTAGAGAGTGTCCTTAACAAGCAACAAGAGGCACTGAGAATAAGAACTGTGGATGCTTTGGAGAGGGCATATAATGAGTTGCTAGCGGCACTAAAGCAGTATGGTAGAAATATACCCCCTGAGGTATTAGGTCTCTACACATTGCCGGACTTCGCCCTGGAGATTGCTGATAAGTATCATAAGGCAAATGACTATAATAATGCTGTTCGATGGTATGGCTTTGCTGTAGTAGCTACAATGTATCCTGAGAGCCCCCCTAAAGGTCTTCCAAAGAGAATGTCTGTAGTCCACATACCGTATGGCGTTACGCACATAGGAATATTCGATGGCGACTTTGATGGTAAACCAGAAGTATTTTATGTACCGAGTATGGGAGTTGCAGGGCTCAAGATTCCATGTGTAGTTATAAATGAGGGCGGAGTGAATTGGAATCCACTAAATGGGTATGGTGTGGTCTTTCCTATCTTCGGCAACCTTGGGAAATACTCAGTAGTGATATTTGCTTGGGAATCATCTAGACTACCAGATGCGAAGCTCATAAGCATGGGAAAGGAGATAAGAATCATACGAGACAACGAGACACAATACACATTACCAACATATGCGATATCATATGCTGACATCGATAATGATGGACACATCGAACTAATAGTTCTGACGGGAAGAGGAAAGGCCCTCCTTCTTGATAACAAGGATGACCACTTTGTTGCTAAGGTAATATCAGTAGGAAACATATCAAGTATAGCCACCCCAAAACTTGGAGATGTTGTAAGATTTGTGGCTATGACCATGGACGGCAGGCTACTGATGATAGACCCTATCACACGCGATGTATCACCAATAGAGTTTGGCTTTAGGAATGCGGATTCAGTGATAGTAAGCTCGGGAGATCTGGATAAGGATAGTTTCGATGAGATATATGTATCGACTATGGATGGTGGCTACCGCTATGTTTTCAAGAATGGCGGATACCAAGGCTCCAAGATAGTTGATGGTGATGTGCTAGGCATGCAAGTAGCTGATATTAATGGCGACCAAAAAGATGAGCTCATAGTCTTAAAAAGAGGTAGGGGCCTAATCTTAGAAATATACTCTCTAAGAAGAGCACTTGGGGTAGATGTTTTAGAGAAGATAGCATCATACCAAATAGGAACTACCTACGATGTGACCAGAGCAAAGATGAGCTATGAAGCTCCGTTCGGTTCCAGACCAATCTTTATATGTGAAGACATAGATCTTGATGGTGCCCCAGAGATACTAGTTGGCCTAGAAAAATCTTTCTTAATTATCGACCCCAAATATGCTTAGGTGATATCAGATGTGTATCGAACGGTCCAGACCTCAATTCGATAAGAAGAAATATATAGAGGCTCCACAAGAGCCAGATGTTGTAATCTACTATCGCGAAATTGGCAGGAAAGAACCAGACATCATAAGAGTGTATGAATATGAGGAGGCATACGTGGTTTGCCCTACAGGAGAAACCAAGGTTTTAGCGGAACCAGGATTCTACCGAATATATTCTCGCCCAGCTAGAGTTACCTGGGTGCGTCTATCCAAACTCACACTGACCGTAGGTGTTCCCAGCACAAACTTGCCGTTTAGGTATGGCGTACATGCAGATATTGTTCTGTTCCCCAAGAATGTTCAGATGATCGTTATTGGCGTGGCTAAGGTGGCTAGGGAGGGTGTAATAACAATTGACCTGATAAAGGAGGAACTTCGGAGGATTCTGAGGGATGCTGTTTTGAATGTTAAGTTGGATCCGAATAAGCCTAGAAAGGAGATAATCAGTAGGATTCATGATGAGATAAATACTCTACTAAAAAGATCGTGGCTAAGTATGTTTGTTTGTGATGTACAAGGGATAGGGTTCTCGCATGAGTGTGAGTTAGCAAAATTTTTGGAGGGATAGGATTTGAGCTCGATTGTTAGATCACAACTAGAACTCTTCATCTCATCCGAAAGGGTGACTATTAGGAATAGTCTTAGGGACGCTAGGGCTGAGGCAATAGAAAAGAGAGACTACGACTTATCGGCGAGTCTCGAGGAAATCGAGAATATGCTCATGGGGTTCATGCCGATCAAATCTGCATTTCCAACACCAGACGAATACATAAACGCTCTGAGGTCGTATGCTTTTACTCTTTCACTTCTAAGCTCTCTATTTCGCCATGCTGGGATATCTACAGAGACATTGTCTATGGCTAAGAAACTTATGAGCATAACCTTAGAAAAAGTTGAGATGGGAAAACTCATTGAGAATGCGAAGAAGATCCTGAGTGAGAAGGAATATGGACGCGAAGTTTTCATTGATGGGTGCAAAACATATGTTGGCCTGCTCGTTGGGAGGGTAAAGGAGTTCGATAGACAAGAACTTCACATAGTGAAGGAAGCCCTAACAGAGATCTTCGCGGGTGGGAAGCCTATAAGGAGATTATCAGACCTAGCGAAAGAGCTCGGAGCAAGAGAGAAAGATCTAATGAGGATCCTTAAGAGAATGCCTGACATCGACCCAAACATAATTGTTAAAGAAAAGTATGTCGCCATGAAAAACAAGCTGAAGGAATACATTGAGGATCTGCTCTCCGACAAGGGCTATATATTGATTAGTGACCAGGCTAAAGAACTTTCCTTGGAACCAAAATATGTTGTGGATGCCCTCAAGATACTGAGAGATATCTTCCCGAATCTGCGGGTTTATGAAGACAAAATAGTCTACATACCGAACATATTAGCAAACTACGTGGAGGACATCGTAAGGGAAAGCATCGTAATATCATACGAGGAATTAGCTGCAAAGCTTGGTATATATCCAAAACCAGCAGCTGAAATACTTAAAGAAACGAGTCGGTACTTCTCGGAAACAGCGATTATTGAGAAGGTGCTTATTAACAAGAAAAGGATAGTATCTTGGCTATCGAAGATCTTTGGTGAGCGCCCAGTAATATTTGTCGATGAAGTCGCGGGGATAATAGGGGTGGGTAGCAAAACAGCAAAAGCGATAGCTGACCTAGCAGCGGCACTAAGCAAGGGAGACATAGTGACCAGGCAAAACCGTGTTATCTATAAGCCGAACATGATAAGGATTCTCAGCGAAGCTATAAGAGAGCAGGTTCTCCCAGAAGACATAGCATCGCTGAAGGAAACTGATCCTAGACTTGTAGAAGATGCTGTTTATAAGCAGATCCACCAGAAGCTACTTGACTTCGAAAAGACGGTTATGAGGGGAAGATAGTATGGCGTATGGTAAGCAACAGCTTAGAGAACTGGCTCAGAAGCTAAATAAGATAAAAGAACAATTATCCTTTGAACTGCCAGAATTCTGGTGGTTTTCTCAGGGGGAAGCAGCAATAGTATCAGTTAGGAAACTTACAAGAGACAAGGAGCTGAGGGTATTTGAGACACCAAAGCTCTCATTGAAGGCAGCACTAAAACTGCTTATCGATAATATAGAGGTTATAGAACAACTAAAGGGATCTGAATTCTATAGAGCCCTCAGAATACTAGAAGAAGACATATCAAAGATAATCGATGCGTATAAAGCGATCCGTGATGCCCATAGCATCGTTGAGGAGATAGAACATACCAAAAGGTTGCTGAAACAGAGAGGTCTGCATGTTGCGAAGGAAAAAGAGATCGAGGCCGAACTAAATACAATAATAACGTGGATGCGGGATATACTAACTGGAAACTTCTATGAGTGGAAAAATAGGAAGGAAAAAATAGAACTGTTACTGTCGAAGATTAGAGAGCGGATACAAAGCCTATAATTTTTTCCTTAAAAACTCCTTGTAATCCTCATACAGCCTTACCCCAGCACTAGCACCGATGATGTCGGCTCCCTCCCGTATTAGGGCTAGGGCAAATTTCGCTTCTCTTATCCCCCCAGAAGCCTTAATCTTAATTCTTTCCCCCACAACACTTCGAATTATACGTACATCATCGATGGTTACACCTCTCGCCCCAAACCCAGTGTTTGTTTTAACACAGAAAGCACCTGAGTCCATAACTAGCCCACTTGCATCCCTTATTTCCTCCTCAGTGAGATATGAAGTCTCAATGATGACCTTTGTGGGTATTCCCGCAGACTCAATAACTTTTTTTATATCCTCCAAAACATATTCCCGCTGTCCACTTCTAAAGAAACTTATATTCATAACCATATCAATCTCGTCGGCCCCCCAGTCAGCAGCGATTTGCGCCTCCTTGACTTTAATCTCTGTCGGATAGTAGCCGAGAGGAAAACCTATAACAGTCACAACCTTCACATCCGTATCTCGAAGAAGTTTGTTGGCTAGGGGCACATATATGAGGGGTATGCATACGCCCCTAAAATTGTACTTCTTTGCCTCCTCTATAGTCCTAATAATATCTTTCTCTTTGGCTGAGGGCTTAAGGTTTGTATGGTCGATTCTCTTTGCGAACTCCTCTAGGCTCAGTAGCTTCATAATACCCACCCGATACATATCATTAAAAAGAAGTATGGTATTTATTTCTGGTGCCCAGAGAAGGAAATTTTATTCTCTTTATTTTTGTTGAAATGAAAAGATAGTTAAATGTTGGTGATTATGTTGCAAGCACCAAAATACGTCTTCATTATAAATGGAACACCAGTCCCAGTCGTGCGGGATGAAACAGTGAATAAGATCGAATCCAACAACCTAACACTCAAAGATATTCTCGAGGAAGCCAAGTATTTCCTAGCAAATGGTGAGAGTCTAATAGCAATAAAGGGTGTGCTTGAGGCGATGCTACCATTCATGAGTGTCGAGCTAACTGAGTATTGGGATGATCTAAGAAACAAAATAGGTCTCCTAGAGAAGGGTTTCTCCGCTAAAGATGTAGGCATAAGGCTCGACTCCAAAAGATTGGAGTTCAAAAATGTTGTTGGCAAAAACATACTTGAGTGGGTCAAACCAAAGCAGAGGCAGACAGAATATGGTTATGTTTACTCAATAGAACTTACCATACTCGGGGAGGGTCACGTTGGTTGGTGCGCAGGATCTCTCAACATTTCTAGGTAAGATCAAGGAATTCTTGCTCGATCTCGGTGAAATATTTTTTCTCCCAGATGGTATCTATCTTCATTGCACATCCAGAAATCTGTCTAGCAAAATTCTGATATTTGAGCAGCTCGGAGAGGGAAAATCTACCACAACTAAATATTTAACAGGACCAATGCTGATTTCCGAGCTAACAAACATACTCTATAGGTTTCTCCGCTTTAATAGGAGCCTCCAGCGATATTTCCAGGTGCTGGATGAACGGATAGGGGATATTATGAGTAGAGAAATAAACATCAAAATCCTCGACTATATGAGGTATGTTAAGTTCTTCATTACGATGCTTAGGAAGTGGTTTAATGTTGATATATCAAGAGAAGTGTCACTAAGTGAGCTTGGAATAAGAAAGGGCGGTCTGGAGAGCGTCCTAAAATATATCCGGGAGGAAAAAACAAAGGCTTTTGCGCTCATACAACGTTGGAATCTTCTTAAATTTCTTGTTCCACCAGAGGGAAAAATGAGGGTTCTCAATGAAAATGGCTTATTTGAATATTCTATTCGTAGTGTCCCTCCAAACAAACTTGTTGTGTTTGTGGATTCGAAACGCTTTGTAGTGTCCCTCCGAAAAGTATTGGGCTGGCTACTATTCCTGGTAGCTAGGAATCTAGAACTGGAAAAGGTCAGATATTTAATGCATATTGAGAAGAGACTTGAGGAGGGGTTCATATCAAAAGATCAGCTACCAATAATACTTACTAAAGAACTTGTGGAGAGAGGACGTATAGCAATACCAGTAAGCGTAGCTGGGGTAAGAACTTTTGTTGGTCTAAGGCTTGTAGGCAAAACTGTCTACGCATATATAAATACTGGTGAGTATGCTGTGAGGGAGATTCTTGGTCCACATAAGGGTCTATATGTCTATTTCCCTCCAGTGGATATCTGCGTTGAGCTGAGAGCTAAGAATCTTCCTGATGGAAACTTTGTTGTGTATCCAGTTGAGGTTCCAGTAATAATAGATGAGTATCTTCACCCATCTGTTCGTGAGAGGGTAGGAAAAAGACAGGTCTGTCTTGGCAAAGATGGGGATTTTGTTGGCAAATTGGTGCTTGCAGCCAAAGAAATAGCTGAGAAGAAGAAGGCAAAGGTGCAAATAATTGGTGGATTTACTGTGATTTCTACAGAACATGCACTTGCAGAAATCCTAAGGAAAGCATTTACCGTTGTTAGGTACGGCTATAGGCCTGGTATGACCCCCTATAGAAGCGCTGCGGCATGTGCTGGTGTTGCTGGAGTACGAATTATAAGCGATAAAAGGGAGTTAGAAGAGTTGAAGGAGAGAGGTGTGGAGATAGTAGAGCAGTGATGAAATATGTTCAGTATAGTTGTATCCAAAGATGTACACAACATTTCGAGGATAATCTGCAGAAAAATTGTCAAGGAGTGGTATGCATTCGCATTAGGTAAACTCATTCTAAAGAAAAACAATGTTGTTTTCCAAATAGCAGATATTTATGTTCCATACCAAGAAGCATCAATAACACATGTGTATATCCCCCCAGAAGGCATGATGGAGATGTTTGATGTCTATCCGCGGATAAAAAGGAAGAGAAGCGACTGGATACTGCTAGGGATGTGGCATAGCCATGCTGAAACAAGGGTTTTCCATTCGTTTATCGATAGGGAAAATATAAGCAATATATATCAGACTTTCCCAAAACATTATCTGCCCTCAGCAAGCACTTACGAGAAAATATTTGGCCCAGAAATCCTCAGAGAGATGCATGCCGAACCAATATTAGGAAGCGGATTAAGGGGGTTCAGAATATGTTTTGGTTCTCTATGCGTAGAAATTGACTTGCGCCAAGAGGTTGATGATGAGCTATTCTTTGTCACATGGTACTCCCATCTATATACAATAAAAGCGCTAGTAGATGTTCTCAAGGAGTATTTTGGGGCAATACCAATACTTAGCAGTAAACTTAGAAAAACAGTACGCTATGTGGTAAGTGTAGTTGTAAATAACTATGCTGATATTGAGGGCCGAGTATTTATCTTTGATTCTCTTAGGGGAGGTGCTCCTAGAGAATCTAGGGCAGATGTGTGTGTCGAAGATATAAAAGAAAGTCCTATATTTGCACGCAGAGAGTCGCTAGAAGAAATAATATCCAAGATAAGAGTTATGTGAGTGCGAAACATGGGGAGCATTGAAGTATTTGATAGACAACTAAGGCTGGGTTGGTGGGGTCAGGAGGGTCAGGAAAAGCTTAGAAGGACAAGCCTCTTCATAATAGCAGATAACCCCTACGCATATATTGGTGCGATAACCGCAGCAGCGATAGGGTTTGGAAATATATATTTGGTTGGTTCAAGACATGTAAAAAACTTCAGAATACTCTTCGAGGATTTTTCTGGAGATTTCTCGAGAGGCACAGTAAGATTTGTCGAGAAATACCTCGGAAGGTTTTTGGATGACTATAGTATGAGACTGGAATCCATCTCTATAAATCTGGCATCAAACTCTGCTCTAAGACTCGTTAAAAACATAATAGATACCGATGAATCTGAAAACAAGGTGATACTAGACCTATCAACAGACCTTCAGGTCAAGCTTTTCGTATGGAAACTCATGGGTCTTACTGGAGCAATAACATATATGGCTATTTTCTCCGAAGGCGTAAAACTCTATGCTCTCAGCGACATAGTGAGAGGCTCTACTAAGAGGATTTCCTCACGTAAAAGACCTACATGGATTGCGAGGGATATGTATGCGAGGATACAAAAACAGAAGACTTCTAGGATACCTATAGAACATCTATTTCTACTTGCTAGTGGACTGCTCCTCGGGGAAGTTGCCTTAAGGATACAAGGAAAATTTGTTGTTGAGGGTAGCGAGACAACTAAAAATTTTGTTCCAACAGCTGAGATAGAATTTCCCTTTGAAGAGCTTCCCCAGCTACGTAGTAGTCCTCTGACTATTAGAAGCATAGTGGTTGTTGGGGCTGGAGCGCTAGGAACATTTTACGCCATACAGTTAGCCACGATGATAAATCTTGGTCTATTGAGGGTGAAAGAGATAATTTTTGTGGACCCAGACACAATAGAACTAACGAACTTTAATAGACAAGTAATGTATTGGGGGGATACGATCGGCATGCCGAAAGCTGAGGTGATGGCCGAACGTTTCCAGAAGATGGTTTATGGAGAACTCATAGTAAAGGACGAGGAAGCAAGATTTGAGGAAATAGAAGATAGACTAAAGAATGTCTCACTCATAGTTGAGGGTGTGGATACATGGGCTGCCAGGAAGGAAATCGCTAGGTTTGCAGTGAAGCATAGAAGGCCTCTTATCTCCGCTGGGGTTTCATTACTCCATGGCCAAGAAACATTCTATTTGCCTTTCCGAACATACTGTCCATTCCACTCAATGAACCTAGAAGAGAAAGAGGATCCTAAGGTCGATGAAAGCTGCCTAAATATACCGCCCTCCGTAATCTTTACGAACATAACGCTTTCCTCCGCAGCGATACTAACATCTATAGGGGCAAAATATCCTCTAAATGGTGTCCTATACTATAGCTTAGAGGGGTTCTATGAGAAATATAGGAGGTTTCATGTAGAAAAATATCAGGGTTCCTGCGGAGACTGATTCTCCATAAATTAGTATCTTAGCTCTATGCTTCTTGTAATCGGCCCTTTTATACGGAGTATAGGAATAGGCTCCGTTCCTCTGAGTTCTATCTGTGCATAAGGCATATCTTCTAGGGCTCTGATAAGCTCTTTGAAGAATAGCTCCATAGGCATCAATCTCTTATTATGTATCCTCTCCCAGAAAATTCTTAGCAGTTGGTAGGGTATCATCATGACTTCTCTTCCATAATCGTCTTGGAGAAGAGATCTTAGCAGATCGCATGGATAGGCGCTTCCAACAGCGACGCTCTGGAGGTAATCGGGTATGTCATCCTTATTTATGAGGCCTATCGTCCTGTCAAGCATGGTGATAATGACTTCCCTCTCATCCTCTGGCACGATATTTATGATGTTAATAAGACTATCTGGGACCCTCCCCTCAATATGTTGATAAAATGCTATTGTTACGTATCCAATGGAATACGCTATATTCTCAAGCGCCAATCCAATATTACCTGATATGAGCTCGTTGAGAGTCATTCCATATGCTATAAAGGCACGATTCAATGTTTCAATGACAGCACTTTTACTGCATCTATATCCTCTGCTTCTCAGCTCATCATGAAACTCAGCACCATCTATAGGATATCCCTTCTCAACAATATAGACTTCTGGAACAAAGCCCTCAGTAAACCGAGCCATAAATTCATTTACATCAAATATTTCAGCTCTAGCTTCGATATCTGGAAGCTTTTGGATATCCATATTCAGATCGAACAGGAAAATAAATCTGTTTGGATCTATGCTTCTCAGAATAATAGCTAAGCTAAGTTTTCGGCGGAGAGATCGGTAGAAATTGAAATATTCCATCCGCCATATGGAAGTAGCAATTATATCATCACCAAAATATCTCCTAGCATAATTCCTGAGAACCTTCTCAACATAATTATTCAAGCATAGCACCGCTGTGGATTTGTAGATTCGTAGGATTACTTAATATAGGCTTACGGCCCAAAACCACAAATATGAGTAGTACAATATCTTGTTTTTCAAATTTGCTGAAAAAAGATAGTGTTATTACTGGTGATGAGGAACAGGATCTGATCGGATGAGGAGGCTCCAAAGGGCTGATTTTCCCAATATCTGGTGCTCCTCCATGAATATTGAAAGACTTTCCACAGGTATAACAAAGCTCGATAAGCTTCTTGAAGGCGGCATACCAAAACGTTTCTTTGTTGCCGTTACCGGCGAACCTGGGACAGGAAAAACAATACTATGTATGCACTATATTTGGGCGGGTCTTCTGAAGGGAGAGCCTGCGATCTATGTCACAACAGAGGAAAGCAGGGATAGTATCATTAGGCAAGCGGAGATGTTTGGCTGGGACTTTTTAGATTTTATGAGCTCAGAGAATCTAATAATAATCGATGCGCTTATGAGAAATAAATCCGATGAGTGGTCGATGTTCAAACTGACAGTAGAAGAACTAGTAAACATAATAATCCGAGCTAAGAAACGTCTTGGATATGCACATGCTAGGGTCGTAGTAGATTCTATGTCCGCCTTTTGGCTTGACAAACCCGCAATGGCTAGGAAATACGCATATTATGTTAAGAGGATGCTTTACCCTTGGAATGTGACGATATTGGCTACTTCTCAGTATGCCATAACTACTAGTGATGCTTTTGGTTTTGGGATCGAGCATGTTGCTGACGGCATAATTAGATTCCGAAGATCTGTGAGGGGAGGTGTTCTACGTAGATTTCTGATTATAGAGAAGATGAGACAAACAAATCATGATCGAAGGGTATGGGAGATAGATATTGTTCCTAAGGAGGGATTGGTTCTTCTACAACCAGTATCATCGGTCTCCCGAGAGGATTTTTCCCTTCCAAGACGTATTATGCAGAGAATTGAGAGGGCTAGGAGAAAAAAGGAGGCTGAGATATGGGGCTCAGATACGCATGACGAAGCAGAAAATAATTGATTTTATGGGAATCAAACTAATAATCACGGAATATGTCTATGAACCTTCAGATGACACAGAACTTCTAGCTAAGGCTGTTATTGACTACATAAAGCCAGGTTCAAAGGTTTTAGAGATTGGATGTGGTTCTGGTGCTATATCCATCCTGCTAGCCAAAATGGGCTGTAAGGTCACAGCTACGGATATAAATCCGAAGGCAATAGAGGTAGCAAAGAGGAATGCTAAGTTAAACAACGTCAGGATAAGATTTGTTGTTAGTGATCTATTCGCAGGGCTGAATGAAACATATGATGTCGTGGTATTCAACCCACCATATCTTCCAGAAGACGAATACGACTTCTTCCTGGATAATTACCACAGACTAGCTCTGGTTGGTGGGAAGAAGGGCAATGAGGTAATAATAAGATTTCTCAGAGAACTACCACAGCATCTAAGACCTAATGGTGAGGCATATTTTGTGCTTTCATCACTTTCCGAACCCGAAGAGGTATTCGGTTTGATAGAAGATCTAGGTTTCAAATACATTGTCATAGCGTCAAAGTCTTTTTTCTTCGAGAAGATATTGGTTGTGAGGATTTGGAAAGACGGGAATCGCGATAATAGTGTTTCATAATTTTCTCTGTGAGATTCTATGGGTCTCGACTAGGAACCAAAGAATCAAAAGCGGATAACCAACACTAAAACCCGATGTTAATAGTAGGTATGGAAATACCGAAGACAGGATGAAGATGGCATATAGCAATAATCTATGTTGTTTGTTTCTATATAGAACGTATAATCCGCTGTTTAGAGCGAAGATTGTTGTTCCCAACAACATGACATATTTGCTGGGAAGTGTATGCCACCAAGCATTAGTAAAAGTTATTATCTCTATAATCATGAGGATTTGGCTACCAAAGAAACATAGAATCTCCCACCGCAGACTCCTCTTAATACCATCAACAAATAAAGAGCGAATACTCAAATATGCGTAAGGCAACAGAAATAAGGGAATCGTAAATAATCCTTCTATTGCTGGATTAGGCACAACTAGGTTTAGTGGACAGAGGCACTCTAGGGACGGTCTCCTAAGGGCAAGAGAAAGAGTAGCCACTAGGAAGTCGCTAAACATAGAGTAGATAAACCATATAAGCAATATGTGATTTCTGTTTTCCATGAAACAGACACCAGAAGGTATATCTAGGTTTTCTAACTCAATTAAAAACGGCAAAACTAACTTTATTATTAGTAGATGATGAACCTTACCCTCGCAGAGTTTCATGACGAGACTTCGGGTTCTGAGTTCATCCTTTTTTCTAACTTAGATACTCTGAGGAGAAGCTTCTTTAAAAGATGGGCTATATAAACGGTCAATACATTCTATCTACCTTAAGTACATTGAGGAGGTTCATGCATAATGAGACTCCAACAAAGATTCCAGAGAGATGGTGGAAAAAATGAAATCAATAGTATTCCTTGGTGGGGCACGGAAAATCGGAAACTCATCCATAGGGATAAACATAGGAAATGACCTTATACTATTGGACTATGGTGCTTCTCCATCCAATAGAACTCCGCCTGAGCTCCCGGCGAGGATAGATCCTTTGAGAGTCTTGGGTGTTGTTATTACACATGCCCACATAGACCATAGTGGTGCTGTTCCATGGCTATTTAGAACAGCGCATAGGCCCCCAACAATAGCTACTCCTCCCACATTGGAGCTGTCTGACTTACTCATAAGGGATATGATAAAGCTCTCAGGAAAATATTTACCATTCGGTGTCGCTGAATTACAGCTAATGATGTCCTCAAGCATACCGCTCAAATATTACTCACCAATAAAGCTACATGACAACTGCACGATAACTCTTTACAATGCTGGGCATATTCCAGGTTCAGCTTCGGTAGTTGTTGAGATTGACGGTAAGAAAATATGGTATACAAGTGATATAAACCTAACAGATGCGTGGCTTACTACGGCTGCTGATATTGTGAGCGATGCTGATATTGTGATTATGGAGGCAACATACTCATATAAGGATCATCCCGATAGGCGAACCCAGGAAAAGCTCTTAGTTGAAACTGCGAAGAAGATTACTAAGGAATATGGTGGCACATGCTTAATACCAGCTTTCTCCGTTGGGAGATCGCAGGAGGTTCTAATAACATTAATGGCGTATGATTTTCCAGGACCAGTAATCCTTGATGGTATGTCTCAGATAGCTACGAATATAATGCTGGCACACCCAGAGTTCATATCGAATTGGCATGCGTTGAAGAGAGCTTCTGAAAGAGCAAAATGGATGAGATCGAAGAAGGAGCGCAAAAAATATGTGAAGAAGCCCTCCGCAATAGTCGCTCCTGCGGGGATGCTTCTTGGCGGATGGAGTAGATGGTATCTTGAAAAAATATTTAACAATGAGAAAAACGCAATACTATTCGTTTCATATCAAGTACCAGGAACCCTCGGATACAAAGTTCTGAATAAGAGAGTGATTAGCTATGATGGCAAAGAAATACCAGTAAATGCGCATGTAGACTACTTCGATTTGTCATCCCACGCAGGAAAGACCCAGCTAAAGCAAGTACTCTCCAAACTTGAATCTCCCGAGAAGGTATTTCTTGTCCATGGAGAGGAACCATACATGCTGAAATTTGCCGAAGAGATACGTGAGGAAATGGGATTAAATATTATTGTTCCAAGAGTTGGCGAGACCTATCTTCTATAATTTGTTTATCGGTGAGGAACATTCTGAATTTTGTTTTATTCTTCTGTTGGTCTTCTTAGCAACGACTTCTCGGTCTGCCTTTTGAAAATAAAAGCAGGAGAACAAAATACAAAAGGCAAAATCAATAAACAAAAAGCACATACATGCTACTAAAGAAAATATTTGGGTGCTCACTTGCAATACATAGATAATATAACCTGATGATTATGAGAACCAAATGTCTCTCAATCCCAAATAGAATATCACAAAAATATGAAAATGAAAGCAAACCAATAAATAACCCACATCGATAATATAACCATAATATAGTAACGTCCAAAGAATCTCGGGGTGGGTCACCATGTCCCGCCTCCTCTCCGCCTACCTATGCATATTCCTAGTAATATCCCTCACCCTCCCATATTTTGTAGGCGGAGAAACAAAAACAGAAAAACCAAAACCAACAGCGGGATCCGAACCAACAGGTGGAATCAAACAACAAATAGAAATAAAAGACTACTACCCAGAATCAGCGGATGAGGAAAGAAGAATACTCGTAGCCATAATATACGAATCAACATACCCAGACCCCCAACTAGCAAACTTCCCAATATCCCTACGATACAACCTTTCGAAAATAGGCTGTAAGATCCACCAGAACTCATCAATCTATGGTGACTGGATACCTCTGGGTGACAGACCCAAGGTATATAGCGACTCAACCACCCACACAACCGTAAAAGATTTTTCCGAATATATCAAGGAGATCGACAGTCTTACCGATGGAGATGACAGATTATTCCTATTTATTGTTGGGCACGGCGAGATATATGAAGACGAATATTGGTTAGTATTAGAAAGTGGTGAGAAGATATCTGGTGAGGCGCTTGAGGCATATCTCGAGACACTTGGCCCAGCCCTGGACTTCTTATGGTTGCTTAGTTGCGATAGTATAAAGTTTGCTGAGGATTATGCGGGGACTCTTAAGAGGAGGGCGATGGAGTATATTCTCTGGTGCTATGAGGGCGACGTTGAGATAGATAAGTTTGAGGTCTATGCAGAAATATTTTATAGATGTCTAAACGAGGGTATAACAACGATAGAAATGATAGCTGGCGAAATCAAAAATAATGAGTCCGGCTCACAGCTGACAACATATGACTACTGGCCCAGTCTCCTCGACATACCAGAACTGGGCCCAAAATATGAGGAAACAGCTGTTAAGGGAGGTGTGATTGGAACAATAATTGTGCACATCATGGATATGGAGGTCATAACACCATATTGATCGGTGATAGAATTGAGAAGAGAGCACCCCCTCCTTTTTCTACTCATTTTAATGTCCTTACTTCTAGGATGTGCTCTGGCCACCTCTGAAACACACAAGACAAACCAGATAGAGAAGATGTCGATGGAGTTTCTATGGACAAGCCCCCACCTAGGCTACTCCATGGCTGGACATAACTGGCCGATCCTCGTAGATGTCGACATGGATTCCCGCAAAGACATAATTGTGTTCGGTGACAGAGTGTTCTGCTTCTCCCCAACTGGCAAACAAATATCAAACATATCGGGCATAATAATGTATGCTAATAACCCATGGCCTTTCCTAGCAAACTTCGACTCCGATGAGCCGCTGGAGCTCTTTGTTGCTTGTGACGATGTCATCTACATCATAGACCTCAGCACCTGGAATATTGATTTTTGGATAAACGCTAAGGCTCTTGGTGGGTCGCGGGCTTTTATCTCGGGTATGCTGTGGGGGAACTATGATGAGGATGAGCACCCCGAGTTGTTGCTGACAATACCGCCTTTCGGCCTATACATATATGATTTGAAGGAGGCGAGGTTCATATTTGTTATGAATGATACTGAAGTCAAGAACTGTCCTATCTGGGGGCAGATAGCTCCTATTGGGGACGACAGATATGTCTTTCTCAACTATCCATACTTCATGATGGGCGCTTTTGATCTATCTGAGAGGAGGCTACTGTGGTGCATCAATCTCTCCGATTTTGGTATGGATACGGCCTTGAAGTTTTTTGTTGGTGATTTTGATGAGGATGGTATGAGGGAGGTTGTTGCCTCTGGTGTCAGTCCAGAGCTATATGTTTTTGATGGTGAGACTGGTAGGTTAGAGGCGTATTTTAACTTTACGGATTATTTGGGTCCGGGTTTTGTTTTGAATTTCTACGGTTTTCAGGCTGCGGATTTGGAAGGGGACGGTGTGATCGAGGGAATCGTTCCCATGGCTATCCTTATAAATAAACCTGGGAAGGCCGCGGGCATCTTAGCTATTATTGATATGAAGAGCTACTCGATAAAGAAGATAATTGAGTTTCCTCCAATTCCTTCCAATAAGGGTCTCTGCGGTATAGATATGTCCTCTGTAAACATACTTGATGTAAACCTTGATGGTGTTTACGACATCCTATTCATGAGGTACGGCAACATAACGATAATCGATGGAGAGGACTACCACACAATATTCGCATTCAACGTATCCACATTCTTCAAAAACATAACATGGGAAGGATCCTTCTTCTTCTGGAGCGACACCGATAATAATATTGTTGTGAGGGACATAGACAACGATGGCTACATAGAAATAATAAGCGTATGCGGAGCATTCAGAGCCTCACTATACAGACTAATCATAGAACCAAAGATAACACCACTAATCTACTGGAACCCCCCAGACGGCATAACAGGAACATTCTTCGTATACGAAAACCTCGACAACGACCACGACGGCGTAGCCGATTGGATCGAAGCCGAAGTCGGTCTAAGCAACCAGACCCCAGATACTGATGGGGACGGTGTGCCTGACCGCCAAGAAGTATTGGAGATCTACAGAAGGTTGGCGCAGGGCGGGGAAGAGAAAACACAATTTTTTGTGTTGGTGCTCGGTTGTTTTGTTGTTTTGGTGGCCGTATTTTCGTCGTGGTTGTTGATAAGGATGAGGAAGAAGAATAAATGAATATTTAGGATTTCTTTATCTTTTTATGCGATATTGGAGGTATTGGGATGTTGCTGGAGGAGTTCGCTTTGTCTGTCACGATAGAGGTACCAAAATTTTTTTGGAATGTTCTCACTAAAGGGGGTGTTCTATTTCTGATAATACTTCTTGGTTTTTTTCCCAGTTAGAATTCAAGTGACTTAACTATGTATTTTGGTGGTACATAATCGACCAGAAATGTTCTTGTTGTTGCCCGATGTATTTTTATTCCATCTCTAAGCATTCTATTGGCATCCACAACCAGAACTATGTGCTTTCCTCTTTTTCTCTTTGCAACCTCTAACGCATCTTTTATTGTTGCTGATAAGTGGACATACTTTCTGTCCATTGCTTTTATTCCCTCTCTCAGTATGCTACTAAGATTCTCCTTTTGGGTTCCGTGGTAGAGATATCTTATCTCCCCTACACGCACAACAGGATATTTTATCCTGACATTTAGGTCTCTGCTATGGCCATATCGGGCTCTAATATAGATTTCTCCCTCCATCTCCCTTAGTTCGAATCGATTCTTTTCGTCTGTCCTCGCAACATGAATTATATCCTTTTCGCTCACCCAAGAAAATCTAGGTATTCTTCTTACTGCTTCCACGAGTTCCTTGATAGACGCGAACCCATCAATGCTTAGTTTGACACCAAAATCATATGGTTTGTGTCTAAGAATGAGTGTTAGAAGTTTGCTTAGACTCTTCAATCTATCCAAATGCTGTCTCCCCTACGAAAGGATCCTATCTATTAGTTGCCGTGTTATTTTTAGGACATCAGTAAGTGTAAAGAATGTGTTGGGAAAATACAACCCGACGACATTCTCTCTTCCCCCACACTTTACTCTTCTGTCTGAGAGGTCTGCACAGATCTTAGCGAGATTTAGGTTAGGGTCAAATGAAGCGATTCTTATGAGGAATCCGTTTGTGGTTACTCCGATCATCATAGCTATCCTGCTTTCTCTTTGTAGTGCGTAGAAAACATCATCAACCGCTGTTCTTTCCTTGATGTTCCCATAGTTATATATGATGTAGCTTAGGTTTTTGCTCCTTGTAGCCCGATTGTATAGCTTCTTAGCAGTAGAAATTATTTGTCTTTTGTATCTTTCTGCTTCTCGATCTATCCAGTCATAGATAGAATCCCAGTCTCCCATGGCGATGGCGAGTGTCAGAAAGCCGTATATTGGACTTTTACTAGCCAACTGCTCAAGGTTTCTGAAGAGGGGTTTATCCTCGAGCTGAGCCAATGTTGTATTGAATATGTCCCTAAGCGTGTCGTTCGGCATATTGCGGCTTAATATGAATGCCCTAGCGAGTCTACGTGCATCCTCAATCTCATAGTTCTTATAATCTACTTGATCCACAACATCGACGAGTTCTTCTGGAACATCTAAATTATCTCTAAACACATAGTGGATAAGCCCCGCTACAGATGTAGAGACACTATACTTCCTTATAAGTATCGGACTCTCCTCACTATACAATACAATTCTAGGGGGCTCTGGATGGTGATCTATCAGAAGATTCTGGCCACGATATTTTATCCCTCTATCGCTACGAAGCTCAATAAGAATATTTCCTCTCGCCTCCATCTTCTCAAGCTCCCTAGCCCTAGGATAGTGAACTTTTCCATCATAAACAACATCGATATCTAACCTTATTAGAGCTCTCAGAATGAATCCTGTTGCAAAAACTCCATCAAGGTCCCCATCACTTATGATGTTAACTCCATGAGTTCGGACAAAGCGTAGAATTATGTCCGACATTGTACGCACCAATACGTGATGATTCTGATACTCTATTTCTTGGCGCCCTCGATGTCTCTTGGTCTAAGCTCCAGCGGAGTGGTGCCGTTCCAGAGCAAAACAACTCTTGCTCTTGGAACCTCATCTATTATCTCATATCCCGTTAGCTCAGAGAGTGTATATGCGAATTCCCTAATATCGTCTATTGTTGGTTGAGAGCTTCTTGGCAATCTTTCCCTAGACCTTCCAACCCATGAGTATCCTTTCACCTCTACAAAGTCCGGTTCTGAGATCTCTACTAGGCGAGCATATTTTTCTGGATATATGAGGTTGTAGTCCTTTACAGCAGTTATCCTGAAAACTTTTCTGGTATTCAGAGAAGGCAATAATTCTAAAGTTCTCATTAGATTCTCCCATTGCCCTCTAGCATCCCAGAGTGGTTTAGTAATCATAGCCCACGTCTTAAAGTCCGGTCCAACAACACTTATATATAGTTGATGAGGCAACGTGTGCATTCTTTCCAACACATGTGGCATCGTACCATTACTAACTATGAAGGTCGTCATACCCTTTTTCCTTCCCAAATACATGAGATCGTCGATTCTAGGGTACATAAGAGGCTCTCCTATGAGTGATGTTGCTAGGTGGTCTGGTCCCCTCATAGCATCCTCCCACATTTCTCGGTCGACTTTCGGGTTGTATCGTGGATCGAACCCCTTTAGAGTCTTATAGTACTCCTTAATGACCAGGTCTATTAGCGTCTCAGGTTCGTCCCAATCAATAATCTCGGGATCCGTTAGCTTGAAGGGAGGCAAACCTAGATCCATTCTGTGAACCCTCCAACAGAATTGACATGCTTGATTACACTCCACAATTGGAGACCACTGAATACATCTATGGGTCTTAGTCCCGTAGAACCAATACTTATAGCACATAATCCTATCCTTTAGAGCAGTTTTAAAGTAGTAGCATGGCTCATATGCACCATACTTACCAATTATTCTGTATCCTGCATGTATAAGGGATTCAAGATACTCCTTCGGCATGGGTATGCTTATCAATTTTTTCGCTTTTAGATTCACAACTATCACCATCCTACATAGATATTTTTTGATGGAATATATTTCTGTTGGATTTTCCTAATTAGGTTTTTAATATTCGAAGAATTATTAGAACATGCTAATCATATGCGGTGCTAGGAAGTGGTATTAGGAATAGAATTCATAGACTATAGGACGGAAGAGAGACGGGCTTTGGGAATAGAAAAAGATGTTTTTGTTCGCTACTTCGATGAGAAACTAGATCTGAAAAAGGACCTCGTTCTTCCAATATTTATCGATGCTCACTCTCACATTGTTAACCATGCTGTTAGGGCTAACTGGGTAGATCTATCAAATGTTAGATCAAAAGAAGCTCTTTTTAGCCTAATTCAGGAAGTTCTGGGTATAAAAAGTATTTTTCTTGGACAGAACTTTGATGAGTCGCGATGGCCCGAGAGGGAGTATCCGACTAGACAGGAACTGGACAAGGTTTCTAGGGATAAGCCAATATTTTTGCTACGCATAGATGGACATATGGCGATTGTCAATACATGTTTGATAGAAGAACTTGGGTTATCAAGGGGCATATTTAAGGATTTTGAGAAAGGTATTGTTGTTGAGGATAATGTATATTTAATTGTTCAGAGCATTATAGAGAAATACAAGCTGAAACCCTCAATTAGCGCTCTTAACGACTTACTTCTTCTCGGCATTGGAGCTACCGCTGATATGGGCTCAATATTGCCCCCCTCAGCTCGGCTAAGGGAGAGATTGAGGCAGTACGTTGAGACATATTTCTATTATTATATAGAGAACCTAGAGAAACTTCTATCGGAGGGTTTAGATAAGGTAATGTCTAAGTATGGGGGCATAATAACGGGTCTAAAGATCATCGTGGATGGTTCGATAGGAGCAAGAACAGCCTACTTATTTGAGCCGTACAAGGATGATCCAAGCAACCGTGGCCTCCTTTTAGTACCCGAGGAGCATCTGGGAGAACTTATTAAACTCGCAAATAAGCTGAGAATACAGCTAGCGATACATGCCATTGGTGACGCAGCAATAGATATTGTTATAAATGCATACAGGCATACCGATCCGGAGCTTAGACATAGAATAGAACATCTAGAGATACCGCATGAAGATCACATAGAGAAACTCGCGAAGTACAATATAGTTCCTTCCATGCAGCCAAACTTTATAGCTAACTGGCAGCAGAGAGGGGGGCTCTATGAGCATAGATTAGGCTGGGAACGTGCAGAGAGAATGAATCCGCTTAAAACAATACTTACTAAGCGTGGACTAATAGCTTTTGGAAGCGATAATATGCCTCCCGGCCCACTATATGGGATCTATGGCGCAATGATACATCCGCGGGAGAACGAAAGACTTAGTTTCTATGAAGCGGCTGAATGCTATACACATTTTGCTGCGTACTCTATGTTTATAGAAAATAAATTAGGAAGATTGGAGGAAGGATACATAGCATCTTTTCTAGTCCTAGAGAAAGTAGATACGAAAAATCCAAAAGAAGTAAGAGAAGCAAAGATACTAAAAATATTTGTCAATGGTAAAGAGGTTACGGAAGGCTAGAAATAGGTTTATTCAACTACTCCACTTATATAATTTTGCTTAGGCTAATCTATATTAGACGAATCCAAGTTTTGTTAGGTAGTTGGCAGTTAAGATTAGGTTTTCAGAAAAAACGATGTTTAAATTAAATTAAAGCTCATCGTTATTATTCATATGGAAAGCTGAAAATTGGCGTATGGGTGGCGAGAATGGGAAAAAAGAAGAGAAGAAGCTTTTTTGATGATTTCTTCAGCAGGGTCTTTAAGGACTTTGAAGACATGGAATTTTCAACGGAATCGGGTATAACGGGCTACTCTATTGAAGTTCATTCGACGCCAGAAGGAACTGAAGTTCATGCCAGAGTCCATGGAGACATCGATATCGAAAAATTTAAGAGGCAATTAGAACAGATGTATCCAGGAGCAAGAATAGTTATTGAAACTCCTGAAGGCAAGTACGGTGGCGAAGAGGACAGTCTGATAAAAATAGAGAGGAGAGAAAGCATAGAGGAAGAGCGAAAAGAAGAACAGCATGAGCCCCCTAGAGAGGGAGTAAGGATGACATTTAGAAGCGGAAAACCAGTAATTGTAGAGCACAAAGAAGAGTCGGGGCTCGTAAGAATAGAAAAGCGTGAACCCCTAGAGGACGTAAAAGAGGAGAAGTCTAGGTCAAAAGAGGAAGGCGAGGTAGTTAGGATAACATTCAAGAGAGGGAAACCGATAGTAAAGAAGCTTAAATAATGTTCCAAAGGTGTTTTTCTTAATGGTGCATGTAGAGACTCTTCTCTATATAACTAAGGGCAATAAAGTTCTCCTAATACTAAAAAAGAAAGGACTAGGCGCGGGCCTATATAATGGTGTTGGCGGGAAGGTTGAGAAAAACGAAACACCTTTACAAGCAGCAATAAGAGAATGTATTGAGGAGATCGGAGTAGAGCCATTAGGTGTAGAATGGGCAGGGCTGCTTGAGTTCTATAATGATGGGTCGCTATATGGGTTCGTCCATATATTTCGGGCTGAAGATTACAGGGGGGAACTAAAAGAGTCGGAGGAAGCAAAACCTGAATGGTTTGAGATTGATAAGATTCCATACGACAAAATGTGGGAAGATGACAGATATTGGCTTCCTACAATACTAAAAGAGAGAAAGAAAGTGTATGGTAGATTCTACTTTATTGATGATTGGGGAAAGCTTATCAGGAGCGAGATATATATCCTAAGTGGCGAAAAAGTGATAATACCCCCCTAGCAGAGCATATCTTTGCTGATTTGAAATCGAATCCTATAATGTTTCTATGAGTAGCATATATTTGCTATAAATTTTATTGATGAACATATTTTTCTTAGAATTCTGCTAATTAGAGCAAATATTGGTTATGGCATCAAAATTATGTTGCTAATATTCTCCTCAAATAAAAGTTGGATCGGCGACTCAGAAAAGCCGGGCTTCTTCACAATCTCCGAGATCACCTCCTTCATCATCGCCATAAGTATAATTAGGAATTTCAGTTTTAATGTATCAGAAAAAACGGTGGAAGCTATGCTTATTCTGAGGCTTGATGGTGTCTGGAAAATAATCCCGGAAAAAGAAAATAGTATTAATATCGACAAGATCTCCAACCCAAATTATGATGATTCAGAGTGGTTCGACATAAGAGTACCAGGACACTGGCAAGAAGATGTCGGAGATCTCAAAAAATACTCGGGGGTCGTCTGGTATAGGAAAAAATTCAATTTACCAGAGAAACAGGGAAAAATCTGGTTAGTATTTTTAGGTGTGTTTTACCGCGCAGAAGTATGGCTGAATGGGAAATATCTTGGTGAGCACTCTGGGTACTTTGCTCCCTTCAAATTTGATATAACCAATGTGGCTAGAGAGGGCGAAAATGTTCTGGTGGTTCGGGTCGAGAGCTTTGATGAAAAGAATATAAATAGGAAGAAGCAAGTTGGCGGGATATTCTATCATTGGGACTGCCGAGACCCAACGTTCAATCCGGGCGGTATCTGGAGAAGTGTTGAGATTCATAGAACTGGTGAAGTCTGGTTCGAGAGAATAAAGATAGTACCCAGTATAGAGAAGAATACGGCTAAACTGAGAATACTATTTTGGTTGGGAAGCGAATATGAGGGCAATGCTAGGATCCACCTCCAATTAGAACCTAAAAATTTTGAGGGTGAGCCCCAGCACTATGAGATTGAGGTCGCAGTTAGTCGAGGAATAAACAGATATGAAACAGTGATAACCCTAGAGAATCCTAAGCTTTGGTGGACATGGGATCTTGGCAATCCGAATCTCTATAAGTTGATATCAAAAGTAATAGTTGCTGACAATGTGTCTGATGAGAAGGAGGTGGTATTCGGCATAAAAGAAGTGAAACTCATCCAGAAACATGATGGATGGACATTTTATCTGAATGGCAGAAAGATTTTTCTTAGGGGCACAAATTATGGTCCAACAGATCAGCGCCTAGCGTGGGTAACTAGGGAGAGAATAGAGAACGATGCTAGACTTATGAGGGAGGCAAATATAAACGCCGTCAGAATACATGCACATGTGAATCCCCTTGCTTGGGAGGTGTTTGACGAATATGGCATCCTAGTATGGCAAGATATGCCACTGCAGTGGAGCTATGATAAATCCGTTAAGAGGGACGCTCTGAACAATGCTAGAGAGCTGGTTTATCTTACGGAGAATCATGCATCGGTCGGTATTCTCTGTGCACATAATGAGCCCTTTTTACTTCCGGATGCATCATCACTGATGCGCTCGGCTCTAGCATTCATGCTTGGGTTGGTCTTTTCAGCCTTTCTAGGATCCATAGCAATGAAGTTAGGAATCCTGCCCATCAAAGGAGTCTGGAGAGATATATTCCTTTTCATGGATAGGAAGCTCTTAGGGTTCGTAAAGCTGGGCTGGCTAATAAGTATAGTAGTGATGATTATTTCGATGTTTCCAGGATTCGCTCTTATGTTCGGCGGGATAGAAGCAATAATATATCTGCTTATCCTAGGAATGCTGATTCCATGGGACATAGCTCTAATATGGTCTCTAACATCATTTATTCTCAGCTCCCCACTCACAGCATTAACGTATAACTGGAATAAGTCAGTTCTAGACAGAAAAATTGTGAGAATTTTGAAGGAGGAGGATATGGGTGTGCACCCAGTAGTCAAATATTCTGGCGGTATGGGCTGGTTTATGGATGGTACTGATACTCATATATATGATGGTTGGTATACTGGCTGGCTCACATTCATTCTCTGGCTTAGGGGATATAGGCATATAAGAACATTCATCGGACCTTTTAGAGGGGTCTTCAGATGTGTTAGTGAGTTCGGTTTTCAAGCGTTTCCGAATAAGGAAAATCTGCTTAAAATACTTCCACAAAACATTGCCAATGCTATCCAGAAGAACTTCCGGGAGGCATATCCAGATATGGCGAGATACCTAAAAGAATACCACCAGTACCAACCAGAATTCATGAGGATATGGGTGAAATATCAACACTTCGAGACGCTGGAGAAATTCATAGAGGAGACACAGAAAAAACAGGCTGAGCTACTAAAATTCTATGTGGAGTTCCTAAGAGCACATAAATATAACCCAACAGGCGGAATATTCCAATTTATGTTCACAGATATCGCCCCCTTGGTCACTTGGGCCGTAATTGACTACTGGAGAGAACCAAAGAAAGCATACCACACACTTAAAGAAGTCTATCAACCTGTATTGCCGGTCATGGATTGGCCTAGCAAAGGAAAAACAGGAAGGAAATATCGTACAAGAATATACCTAATAAATGACCTACATCGTGATCTGGTGGGTGAGATTAGAGTAAAGCTCGATGGTAAAGTTGCGTTCACACAGAAAGTAGCTCTTGGCTCTGATTCGGTCAGAACAATACCAGTTACTCTGCGTCTTCCAGAAAGAAAAGGCATAGCTGAGGTGCTCCTAGAACTAGATTTGGAATCTTATGGTGTGGTAGTCAACAAGTATAGCTTAATTATAAACTAAGTTATATTTTTTATCTTCGTATCTTGTGGTATGGAGGTGCATAAGTTTGGAGCTCCAAGAAAGAATCGTGAAAGCTGTGAGCGAACTCAAAAAGAGCGTAGTTACGATTCTCACTACGAGAATAAAATATGATTTCTTCTTAGAACCAGTCCCTCTGAGGGGAGTAGGTTCAGGGTTTATTATCCATGAGGAAGGCCATGTAATCACAAATTACCATGTCATTGCGGACGCAGAAATGCTAAAAATAATAACCCCAGGAGGAGAGATGATAGACGCCGAAATACTTGGTGGCGACCCACGTTTCGACATAGCAGTCCTAGACCTAAGGGGCGCCGGCTACAAACCTGTCCGTCTAGGGGATTCCGATAAGCTCAAGGTAGGACAACTAGTAATTGCGATGGGATACCCCCTAGGTCTGCTTGGTGAACCAACAATAACTCTCGGTGTAATATCGGCGATAAACAGGACAATAAAAGCTCCGAATATAACTTTGGAGAATCTCATACAAACCGATGCAGCTATAAATCCTGGCAATTCTGGAGGGCCGTTAGCAACAATTGATGGGGAAGTCGTTGGCGTGAATACAGCTATAGTTCCCTACGCACAGGGAATAGGATTTGCGATACCTATAAACATGGCTGTAAGGATATATAGAGACATCATAGAGTTTGGCCGTGTAATAATTCCATGGCTTGGTGTATATGCTACAACGATAAATAAACCGATAGCCGCTCTATATGGTCTTGGAGCGTCCCAAGGAGCACTTATAGTCAAGGTTGTTCCATATTCGCCTGCTTATAGGTCGGGTCTTAGGCCTGGAGACATAATAATCCGTGTAGATAACTCAGAGATTCGGTCAGCCGAGGAATTATCGACGACCATAAGGATGCGTAGAATAGGTGAGGTTATAGAAGTTGAATTTATAAGAGGGAGAAGCAAGAAATCTGTTCGTGTCGAGCTTGAGCCTCCACCAACAATTTTCTAAACTCTTGTGATGCTTTCCCAACCATATTAAGTTGGTGTCTATTTTGAGTAGGGATCCGCCGAAGAGAAGAGTTTTCCTAATATTGTATAGCGGAACATTCATATTTAGAGTAGCATTTGGAATGTCTGCTCTGCTAGCAATAATGGTTCTTGAAGCTCTAGAATTCAGTATGGAGGCACTAATATTCTTCGCAATAGCATTTTCCTTCGTTGAGGGGCTCATTGCTGGGGTAACGGGATACGCTACCGACATACTAGACGCAAGAATAGTTCTCCTATCAGCAACACTGGTAGCTGCACTTGCCATGGCTATATACATCTTAGCATACCCATTTATCAGTATTCCGCTTCTATTCCTCATTATGCTCATAATAGGCCACGCTATTCATGGGATAGCATCCTCCCTAAAAGTCACTCCAACATTAGCCATAATAACAAGGTTTACAACATACGAGGAGCGGGCGAGATACATGGGTATATTTGACATGACGCTTATGTATGGGCGTCTAGTTGGTATAGCACTTTCAGGAGTTGTATTCGCATTCTTCGTAGCATTGGGAGGGGGACGACCAGAAAATGGGCTATTTGGCTTCACAGTACTAATAATATTGTTCATCGCTACGGGACTCTTCTTTTACTTCGGTCTCCCGCACATCCCTCCAGAGCGCAAAGGAAAAGTTGAGCATATCTGGAGACATCTATTCGCCCATATAGGAGCAGGAGCAAAAGTGATGTTCAGCAAAATCAGAAGGGACATCGGCATAACATGGTTTGTATTTGCAGCTCTCTGGGGCCTAGCATATAATATCGGTCCCTATCTCCTACTAAGAGACTTCGGTATTCACCAAGTTGAAACGGGATTTATAACAGCGATAATCGTACTGCTGATCGGCGGAACATCTCCATTCTGGGGATACGTAGCTGATAAGATTGGAAGAAAGAAAACAGCAGCAATAGGGGTTTCAGGCCTGCTACTCATAGCGTTTCTTGGAGGTCTCGCAGTTACATATTTTAAGATTCCTCACACAGATGTCACATTTTACATACTTCTGGCTCCCGGAATATTCTGTCTAGCCTCGATAGGTCCATCGTTTCTTGGTCGACTAGGCGATACTGCGATTATGGGAGAACGTGGTGTCGTGGCGAGCGGTTTCCAATTTGTTACGAGTATGGGTGAGGTATTCGGTACTGTGGTTGGGGGCCTAGGATACATAGCAGGCCATATGCTATTGGAGGGTTCATCACTAAAACCATTTGCAGGTCTCATAGGGATAGGGATACCAGCCATAATATTCTTCTTCCTAACAATAATATTTGGTCTCAGAATAAGACACGATGAAGAAGTGCTTAGAGAGGTGAGGAGACTAGAGGAAGAGCGTCTCAAAAATCAGTAAGAATATACGATAACAAAAACTCAGTCAGCAGCGAGCTCTTCAGCAATATTTTTTGTCCAAAATTGATCAAACTTGTCTCTAAATCCTCCCATATAAATCCCATTCTCATCAAACCTTAACTGTGTGGCTCTCGCCTTGGTATTCTCATGGTATATAAGCCAAAGTTTCGATGCTCTCCTTAGATTCTCATCGCTGGTAAGTAACTCCCTAACTATTATTGGTGAGTTTGTAAGGAATATCACCTGTTTATCTTCCTCAAGAGCAAGTTCTGCGGCTAGTTTAAAGAGAGCCCTCTGAAGTTTAGGTGCTAATATCGACAGCTCACTAAGTATTATTGTGTCGCCTCTGCTACTCCCAAGCAATGTGGCTAGTGCAGGGATAAGCACTATTAGGTCGAGATCATAGAAGTTTGTTTTCTTCCACGAGTTCGATATCCTATATTCTATTCCCAGTGATGATGGTGGGATATATTTCAGACGAACATTGATGCCGCAACTATTCCTCAGAAACTCACCTATCCTCTTAGCATTGTCAAGATCTGAGAACAAATCAATAAGTTTTCTGGCTATAATAGAGCTTTGACTATCAGTACTCATCGATTGGTATCGCTCTATAAGCCAGGAACGTATATCGAAATACTGTATTGTGTTTCTTATGCTTAGTAATAATGCATTGAAGTTGACAGCTGGGAAGACATTGTTCTTCTCTATGATAACCCTATTATCTATCTCAGCCTTCCAAGACCAAGTCTCATGCTTAGTGATACTGAATGTTATATGCTCATTGATTGATAGACGTAATGATATTGCTCGTTCACCCATAATCTCAAGATAGAGCTCCAAAACATCTATGTTCTTAAACTCCTCCGAATATCTGTCGAAGAACACGGGTGATGCGCTGAAAAACAGCGAGTAGAAGCTCTCATGTAGAGGCCTATTAAAGTCTTTAAAGCGAAGATACAGTACCGTTGGCTTACTTATTGTTCCATCATATACGAGCTCATCAAATGATCCAAAGAATTTTTGGCTAGAATAACGAATCAGGAGATTCGACATGATGCCATCTAAGATGCATGGAGCAATAAAGAAGGTTTCCTTAAGCGACGAGAAGCCTAGAATCACATTTATCTTGTCGAGCTGAAGTTCAAGCCCCTTATCATCAACAAAAACATAGTTTGAGACAAACAAATTTGTCAGCATGAGTGTGACACCAACGCATAGACTGTGTATATTCTACTTAATAATAATATAACAATGGTTAAGAAATGTCGCAAACCGTCTACCAAACATTATAATCTTAGGGAACAACATTTTTTAGCTCGATTTAGTAGGTATTTTCGTGTTCTTCTAGATGGTGCTGGGCTTGAGAGATAAAAAGGCAGTGCTACTCGCTAATAGCCATATAGACGTCGCTTGGTTATGGTTGGAAGAAGAGATCAAACGCGTATGTAAGGAGACTTTTGAAAATGCTTTATCTCTGATAGAGAAATATGGGATCACTTATGCTCAAAGCAACATGATTTTCTACGAGTGGATGGAGAAGGAGCAACCAGACCTATTTATGAGGATTCTTAGAGCAATAAGAATGGGTAAGTGGGAAGTTGTTGGGGGCTCATGGGTTGAGTTTGACGCCAATATGCCTATGGGTGAATCCCTAATTCGCCAATTTGTCATCGGGAAGAAGTATGCCCATGAGAAACTTGGTGTTGATGTTCAGATATGCTGGCTCCCAGACACATTTGGTTTTCCCATAACACTACCAAAGATCCTTAGGACTGTAGGAATAAGATACTTTCTCACGGCAAAGCTTAGCTGGAATGATGAGACGGAGTTCCCATACAACATATTTATATGGAGGGGGGATGACGGATCAGAGGTACTAGCATATCTAACACCATCTTCATATGATACATACTTATGTAGGAGAAATGTAATAAATGTTCTCAGAACACAGCTAAAAAAACAGAAGATACCATGCATCCTGTTCCTATATGGGAGAGGTGACCATGGGGGAGGCCCAACAGAGGATGAGGCTAGAGAAGCAAGTATCCTTACTAAGAATGCATGGATGAAGATAGGCAAGGCTACAGATTTTTTCAAGGAAGTCGAGAGAGAGTATTCTCGCAACCTACCACTATGGGATGATGAATTATACTTAGAATTCCATAGGGGAGTCTTCACAACACAGCTTAGACTAAAGAATCTTATACGCAGATCAGAAGCTGAGCTGCTCAACCTCGAAGCTTTGATAGCCTTTCTCCGAATGCTTGGTGAGAAAGTAGATCTGAGGGAGGAGTTAGAGTATTTATGGAAAGAAGTCCTAATGAGGCATTTCCATGATACATTTGCGGGTACGCTCTCAGCGAATGTCGCTATGGAGAATATTCGTAACCTGATAACCGTGCTCGCCCAGATTAAGCGAATCAAAGAAAAAATACTTGCAAGGCTTGTCAAGGCACTAAGTAGGGAGGAAAAAGATGTTGAGAACATACTCATATTGAATACTCTCCCATGGAAACGAACAATTATAGTGAGAGATGAGAAATCTGGTAGACCCGTAGTGATAAGGGATGTACCTGGTTTCGGGTATAAGATAGTCAAACCCAACCAAAAATCCGCTGTAGGAACGCTGAGGCTTTATCAGAGAGGAAGACTCATCATTGCTGAGAGTAAAAAATATATCTTGTTTGTAGATAAAAAGTCTGGTCTAATAGCGCAAATCTACGATAAAAAGCTCGAGCAAAAAATCCTAGCTAGGCCCATGGAGCTTAGGATCTATAGGGACGATCCGAATCTATTCAGAAAAAGCATAACTGGGGTCCCAGCCGGGATTTTTGATGCATGGGAAATTTTCATCTATGACAGGAAGAAACCAGTCTATGAGCATCCCAGATTAGTGGGCATCGAGATAGTAGAGAATAACTCAGCAAGGATTGTCATTAGAGCTAAACTGAAATACACTATGTTTCCCCATGGGACACTACTGATAAATCTGAACTATACGCTTAGCGATGAAGACAAGATACAAATAGAGCTCAATATAAAAAGCAGATGCGGACATAAACTAGTAAAACTTGTAATTCCAATAATCCATGCGGGGGACTATGCGATTTATGGTGCTCCATACGGCTACATCAAGCGGAGAGACTTCTCGTCACCAAATGCAACTAGACATGAAAAAGCAAAATATGAAGTACCGAGCGTTGGATGGGTTCTCGTACCTACGACATGGGGGTCCGTAGCCGTAGCTACTGATAACAGATTCGGCTTTTCGAAAGATGGAGAAGAATTGCAAATATCTATCCTTAAGACTCCCACATATCCAGCGGAAGCATACTATAGAATCTTTATGGTTCTCCCAGAGTGGGCGAGGTCCCCTGCCCCTGCTGAAAGTGCTATCAACAAAATATTCTTTGCTTTGAATAACGCCATATGGAAACTCCTTATAAGACGCTACATTGACCAGGGCTCCCTCAGCTGTAGAATAGCAATAATATCTAACAAGGAGCAAAAGCCTATTTATGGTCTAAGACTTTGGAGAGAACTCATAACTCCTATAAATATTAACTACGTTGCGTCGGAACCAGAAACTTACCAGGTAATAAGCATAAACGACGACGAAGTATTTGGACATCTCAAACCTGCAGACACGGATATGAATGTTATTCTTAGACTAGTAAATTACTCTGAGGAGCCTAAGGATATCAGAGTACAAGGTGCGAATATTCGCAAAATTTGGGAGATAGATGTATTTGAGAATAAGAGACGAGAAATAGATGCAATAAATAGCGAGTTCCGAATCTCCCTCAAGAGAAATGAGATAAAAACCTATAAGTTGGTAGGATTATCTACCCGAAGGGAGTAATAATTAGCTATGATCAAACATCAACAACCACAACATCACCATTTTTGCATCCACATAAGAGGCATCTTTCTCCCTCTATCCAACTAAGTGAGCATACTGGCTGGCCAAGGATCTTTGTTCTATATGTCTTTTTGATGAGGTTATATACTATGACTTTGCCATCGGAGCCGCAACTTGCGAGTTTTGCTCCGTCTGGACTCCAAGCAATGTCTGTTACGCAGTAACTATGGGAATCGAAATGAGCATAGATGGAGGCTCTATCGATGTCCCAAACATAGACTCTTCCATCCAATGTTCCTAATGCTATGAAGTTTATTTTCTTGTTCCAATCAACACAAGATATTCTGCATTTTCTTATATCATAAGTTTTTCTTGGCTTTCCACTGTTTGCGTCCCATATCTCAAGATACCCGCTTCGAGTAGTTATCACGAACCGAGAGCCATCTTTATTCCAGCTAGCATCAAGTATTGAGCCCCTCAGACTTGAAGCCCTACTTATGATAGAGAGATTGCTACCATCAAGAATAATGACATCTCCTTGTGAGGTTCCTATTAATATTTGTCGTCCAGTCGGACAGAATCTAACCACATTTATTCCCACTACTGGGAGTGTTTTTGAGTAAAGAACTCTTAATGCTAAGTCCACCAAACATATTTTATCGAGACCTGAACTCACAGCAAAGATTGATTTGTGTCTATTAAATGATATTGATGATACGCTATTCTCGAAAATTTTTTCTTCTCTAATAAGACTACCTGCTGAAAGGTCATAGAGTGCTACTCTACCATCAGCATAACCCAAAATAATACATCCAGCCCCAAGAGCCAAATCTAGCGATGTGATAGGGCTAATGCATGTGGTGAAAATATTCTCAACACGATTTTCGGCAATATTTAATATTCCTAATTTCCCATAGTGGGATAACACCAATAATTTCTCAGATCTTGGGCTCCAACCGACATTGCATATAATGTCGCCCTCAAATCTGAATATTAGAGAGGCTCTTCTATTTCTAAAGTCTACCAGAATCACATTGCTACTCAACTGTGCAAGAGCAAGATATCTCCCACTTCTAGACATAGAAGCCCCAACAATGGGGCCGTGATCTATCAGCATTTCGTAGAGAGATTTCCTACAATTAGGATCCCATATCCTTACCACGCCGTCCCAACTAACACTAATTATTCTATTATTATCAGTCCAGAAGACATAAGGAATAACGCATATATGTCTTCCCAGGATATATTTCGAGACATGTCTTAGGTCTAAAATACCTACTTCACAATTAGAATCAGAAAACACGATTTGTTCTGTGTGAGGTGCCCAATCAACTGAGTATATATCCGCATTTAAATCAAACCTATACAGTGTTCTACCTGTCTTTGGATTCCAAATATTAATTATTCCTCTCTTAGTGCATCCTAGGAGATATTTTCCCCTTCTACTCCATTTTAGTTTAGCAATTGTATCCCCATAACTGTATATATCACATTGTATTTTTCTCGTAGAAGTCCAGATTATGAGTCTCCCTTCAGAGTCGCAACTTGCTAGTCTCCTTCCACCAAGATCCCAAGCAACTACATTAACTTCAGCATTGTGGCCTCGGAGAGTTCTTTTTCTATATCCCAGATAATCATATATGAGTATCTCACCATTTCTTAGACCAACTGCGATTAGAGGTGCTCTAGGATTAACATCAAAACTAGTTATGATGCTATCTTGAGTATCAAATACAGCCTTTAGATGTCCTGAAGGGTATCCCCAAATAGAAAGAGTATTGTCGGAGCCGACCACCACTATATTTCTCCCATCGCTTGTCCAAGCAGCTGATAGAACAGCTTCACAATGTGGTTTTCCCCTCAGCAAATAAAGTACGCCCATAGTATTGTAGAGATTTTCGGTAGCATCAACATTGTAAGGATCATACAACAATATATTTTTCCATACACAGATAGCAGACTCTAAGTCTCCTCTTTTCCTATAACGCTCTGCTAAGTCCAATAGTGTCTTTGTTGATACAGAATATGTCTGGCTCATACCCAACAACGTGTAGCTAGTAGGAATTCTTCGTCAGTACACAACTATATATAATATAATAAGTAATATAGCCATGTCTAATTTCTGCAACTGAGATCACGGCTCTAGATTCATTTGAAAAGATAGCTATCAATATTATCAGCGTAGTTTGGTCGGAGAATCCTCTAGTGATTTAAAAAAGATTTTAACTCATTATTTTCTACCAAAGCAATAAATATCTTCGTTGATGAAGATGAGGGGTCTTATAAGAGCGCTCAAAGTATTGTCATATATAATTTGGATTCTCATAACAGTAATAGGCACAGTGGTATTCTACAATATGACGACGATACGGACAGATTTCGATACAACTTCAAGTGGCGATAAGGTAATTATCACGGTATCAGTATCCTATAAAGGATATCTATTCGACATAAAAATAAACATGACCTTCACACTATATGACCAGTATGGCAATGTAGTTTCAAAGAATGGGTCTGTGATGATTCTGCATCCAGACGATGCAAAGGCATCTACGATAACTCTACGAGTAACCCCAGATGTTAGAAGCGGCGAATTAAATGTTTACTTAGTGCAGTTAGTATTCGGCTATGAGTTCATAGGTTTCCGTATAAAGGAACCTATCGAGACTGGAGGTGGTCCATAATGGCTAAAAGAGGGCTAATAGGCATAGTTATGACAGTATGGGTGCTTTTCTCTATGATTGTGATACCCCTATACACACTTAATATCCTTAAGAGAGGCATTAGCTACGGGGGGCAGTTAGTTAAAATCTCCGTTGTAAGGCTAAATGTTGGCATGATAACATTACTAGGGCTTATTGCTATGATGCTAACAGCATTCTCATACGCATTTGGAGGAAAGGTTGATGCTTTTCTCACCTTTATTAAGTATATGGTGGTCGCATATTATGAATGGACATGGGCACAAGGAATAAAAGAGCTAGAGATTACTGTGGATGGATACATAATAAATGTAGGTATATATCTAGACCCATGGATTATGCTTGTAATAGCGGGTAGTCTTCTGTTAGGGCTAATAAAAGCAATCTATAAATTCCTAGAAGCCAAAGAAGAAAGTGAGAGCTAGATGTTCAAATAGCCTTTTAATTTATCATTTTTGTTTTTCGTAAAGCCGGTGAATAACAATGGCAGAAAATATATTGGTAGTCGAGGTATATCCCGACAGCGACGAGGTAAATCTAGATGCAATTCTAGAGGAAATAAAGAAGAAATTGCCAGAATATGCGGGGCTCATAACCTATAAGATAGAGCCCTTCGTATACGGAGTAAATAAGCTTGTCCTCAGAATAAAAGTCCCAGAGAAGGAGGGTCTAGCTGACGAAATAGAGAATATTCTCAGCGAAATCGAAGGTATAAGTGCCGAAGTAGTTAGGATGGGTAGACTATGATCATTGCACATCTATATTCCTCCTGTTAATTAGTTCCTATTTTTTTATTTACTTTTTCCAAGGTGATGAGCATGATTAGGAATGTCCCAGAAGAAGAAATAACGAGGCTTATACTTCGGTTCTCCGTAGATGACTGGGTGGATTATGCTGAGGCAGACGTAATAGTAGTCGGTGCTGGTCCATCGGGGCTAACAGCTGCATACTATCTTGCAAAAGCAGGTCTCAAAACATTGGTTCTTGAGAGAAGAGTGACTGTTGGCGGAGGAATGGGGGGAGGAGGAAATCTATTTCATAAAATAGTTGTTGCTTCTCCAGCGAATAGGATACTCGATGAGATAGGAGCCAGATATAGAGAAGTTAAGGAGGGAGTTTATATATTGGACTCTGTCCAGCTCATAGGAAAACTGCTATCAGCAGCTAGCGATGTGGGTGCTAAGATATTCTTGGGCGTCAATGTTGAGGATGTCGTCTATCGAAAGGATCCTTTAAGGATAGAGGGCGTAGTAGCGATATGGTCGGCAATACCTATAGCAAATCTCCACGTAGACCCAATAACACTGAGATCGCGAGCAGTGGTAGATGCCACTGGTCATGACGCTGAAGTTCTTAGCATTGTCGCTAAGAAAATACCAGAGTCCAACATAAAGGTCGTAGGAGAGAAATCTATGTGGGCACCAGAAGGAGAAAAATTCGTTGTAGAGAAGACCTGTCGTGTCCTACCAGGCCTATATGTTACTGGTATGGCTGTTAATGCCCTTTTTGGTGGCCCTAGGATGGGCCCAATCTTTAGTGGTATGTTGTTGTCGGGCCAGAAGGTAGCCCAACTAATAATTGATGATTTAGGGAAGGTAAGTTAGATGAAGGTAGATATATTCGCAATATTATTCGTTATATCAGTGATAGGAGCCGTAATATTGACGGGTATTCCAACAGCCGTTTTAGGTATTATCTATGGAGTCATAATGATGATATCAATCATAAATTTTGGCGCAAAAATAGGCAACTCTCTTCTTACGAAGGACTTCGAATCCTTCCTCATATACAAGAAGTTAGGTAGGCATGCTAGTATCCTACTGAACGAAGAGTATAGAATTCTCCATAAGGGCTTTAGTGGCTATGTCAGAGTAGCCTCCTCCATAACATTAGTCTCCTTCGGCATCTCGCTATTAATTCTAAGATTCGTCCTCCCACAAATCACACTATTCGTTGGATCAGAACAGAAGATAGAGGCAATTTTGGTCCTCGCGATAGTCGCTGTAGGAATACTATCAGCTCTCCTAGCCCCTCTATCCATACCATACTGGGCGATCAATAGCAGTAGGATACGCATACTTAATAAGAAAAAGATGCTGCTAGATTATCCAGGTTCTTTGCTCCGAAAAGTATTTAGTATGATAGGGGCGGGTAACATTGTGGTATTCGCCTACTTTCTCTACTCAGCTATGTCAGCAGCAAATGATATTGTCGCAGGATTAGTGGTAGGTCTCCAAATAGCTATATTTCTGTACGGAGCAATAGGACTCGGGGCGCTAATAGCAAGCATTATAATAGGCCTTAGGTTCTCATCTATATTCAACGATGTATTAATAAAATTCGAAGAGAAATATGAGAAAGTCTCGATAAGTAAAAACGAATTTATAGAAATTCTTAGTAGCGCTATAGAACGGGAAGAAATACCAAGCGAAGAGGCCGAAGAAGTATCTGAAATGGAAGAAGCACAAACCGAACAAGAAGCAGAAGAATCAGATGATAAAACATCTGAGAAGCAGAGTAGCAACTAGCTTTATTTTTTTCTTTATGTGGATCTCTCAAAGCCTTCTAGATTCAAATGGGGAGACAACCTTTATAAATTATATCGATTTCTTCACACCAATCTATAACCAAAATAGTTTCTTACGTATCTGAAAGACTTTGTGATTTTTTGAACTTGGTATTAGCTATTATCTTATTAAAACATCATATTAAAAAGATATAAAACGATTTCTATTATAAATAAGAGTTAAAATGGCATCGTTGCTTAAACGCATTATAGCAAAATCTCTGTTGAGATGGTCTGCCAGGAAATTCTATGAGAGGACAAAAGCTTGGGGAAGAACCCATTGGATAAGGTATATCGAGGGGAGTTTTGAGAAAATAAAGACTAAGTGGACGCTTCGAAATTTTCCATGGTTAAAGGAAGCAACAATTGAGGATCTCCGAGATGCTAAGGTACATCGATGGATACCACCGCCCAATGATTATCCGTTTGAATATAAGATCTATTCTAGTGGGACAACAGAGCGCAAAGAAGTTAAAGTGAATAGGGAGGATCTCAAAACTACCGCCAAGTGGATTGGGTGGATTATTCTGAATAATTTAGGGAGATTTCCTAGAAATTTCCTTGGCATATATGCTTCTGGACAATTATCAGAAGTTCTTACCAAATTCGTTGCCGAGATTTTTGCTGATCGGTCTACTTTGGTCCAAGCCACACGACTAGTAGAAAGCATAGAGGCCATTGAGGCTGGCGCTCTATATGATGTGAGCTTCCTACTGACACCTTTTCTACCAATACTTTTAAAGAACATCACGAAGGACATATTCGAAGTAGATGCGATACTTGGGGTCGGAGGAACCCTTTTGACCTCCGATATAATAAAACTTGTCGAGGACTTAAACAAGAAGAAAGGCCTAAGGATGAATCTGACCAACATTTATGGGTTGACGGAGACGGGAATTCTAGCTTATGGCTCATTCAAATATGGTATGAGGGGCGATATGGCATATCTACCAACGCATGTAGGATTCATAAGGACGGAGGAGGGTAAACTCATCAACATATTTGACGCGCCTAAGGGAACGAAAGGTGAATACATAATAACCCGTTTTAGCCCATATGCAATACCCAACTATAACACTGATGACATAGTGGAGGTTGTCAAGGAGGATTCACCATACGGTCTTCCGACAATAAGAATCCTAGGTCGAGGAGCGCGCGTGAAAATGGAGATAAATATCCC
>Ga0190367_1000290_pt1 | contig 38187 bp, 44 predicted proteins | sample 4872181011_MG_FD_171838 | JGI IMG/M metagenome (GOLD analysis project Ga0190367, IMG submission 171838) | Hydrothermal vent microbial mat bacterial communities from Southern Trench, Guaymas Basin, Mexico - 4872-18-10-11_MG | ecosystem: Environmental > Aquatic > Marine > Hydrothermal vents >... | reverse complement strand
GGGCGCTGTCAAGAATAGCAACAAAAAATAAATAGGAGAAATACAATATATGCAACCCGCACTAAGGCAATTAGTAGACTACGTTAAGTCTGCAAAAGTCTTTCGGAGGAACAAGAAAAATGTAGAATTTAAAATTTTAGCAGCATTATTATACTTCTTTGGCCTATCTTTAAGGAAAACAAGCGATTTTCTTTCCCTATTCGAAGAGATAAGCCATGAATCAGTCAGAATATACTATCATAGGCTTAAGAAAGTTCTAAAGCGACCAAGAAAGAAGGAAAGAAGGTTAATAGCAATAGATGAAACTAAGTTAAAGTTGGAAAATAATCAGATCTTCGTATGGACAGCTATAGACGTTGATACTGATGAGTGCTTGGCTATATGGGCTTCTGAAGGAAGAACTAGCTTTCATGCTTACGTTTTCTTGAAAGAAGTTCTAAAATACTGTGAAAACAGGCCAGAAGTAGTTGTAGATAGGGGATTCTGGTACAAATGGGCTTTGAAAAGGTTGGGATTGAAGTACAGGCACGAGACGTTTGGTGAAAGGAATGCAGTAGAAGGATTCTTTTCCAGGTTTAAAGAGAGAACAAAGAGGTTCTGGAATAGATTTCCTTTCAATAGCTCTTTTGATTCTGTACAGAGCTGGATTGAGAGTTTTATGGCTTTCTATAACTACTGGAGGTGTTAATTTGACAGCGCCACTATGAGGGAAAAGTGCTTCATTGACACAACAATTGTGCTTAACGTAATACTTGAGGGGAAAGTAAACTTACTGGAAAAATTGTCTAAGTATGTTTTATATACATCGGTGAATGTTTTGGAGGAGGCGGGATTCAAAATTATCATCAGTAGCGTTTTGGAGGAATTGGGTCTTGATGGGGCAAATTTTTACAAAATTAAAGATGCGTTTGAGAAAGGGTGTGGAGAGGAAGTGATACTAAATAGACTGCATACTCTGAATTTTTTGAGAAGCAATCTCATCGTTCTCTCACTGGAAGACACTATTTTTGATGCCTCAAAGAAAATTATCGAGAAATACAGGTTGCTTCCCAACGATGCCCTAATTGCCGCAACATGCAAGCACTACGGAATAAAGAAGATAGCAACGTTTGATGAAGACTTTAAGAGGGTTGAGTTTCTGGAAGTTGTAGAGGTGAAATAATGCTTCCCGGAATTGTTGTCAAACCTCTAAAAAGGTTTGCCGACGAAAGAGGTTTCTTTACCGAATAATGCGTAAGGACTGGGACATATTCGAGGATGAAATCGTCCAAGCAAACCTATCCATCACTTATCCAGGCATCGTTAGGGCTTGGCACAAGCACGAAAGGGGGCAGGTGGACTACTTTGTCTGCATTAAGGGAGCAATCAAGATTTGCACCTACGATGACGAAACTCAGGAGCTGAACGAGATTATTTCAACCGGCGAAAACCCGCAAGTAGTGAGGGTTCCCGGCCACTACTGGCATGGTTTTAAAGCTGTTGGAAACAAGCCAGCGATGCTCGTTTACTTTGTTAACAGACTCTACGACTACGAAAATCCTGATGAGATCAGAAGACCTTGGAACGATCCTGCAGTTGTGCCGAAGGTGATAAATGGAAGAACTGACGATCCTCGCTGCGGCAAGCCCTGGGACTGGTTCTATCCGCGTAAATAAACGACTATCTGAACAGTTAAATACTCACAACGAATCTCTTTCCTAAATGAGAATTCTATGCGTTGCACCATATTTTTATCCCAAGCCTGGCGGGCTGGAAAGATATGCGTATGAAATTTGTCGCAGATTGGGCGAGCGACATGAGGTTAAAGTTATCTGCAGTGGGGAAAAATTTTCAGTTGAAAATATTGAAAACATGGAGGTTCTACGCTTGCCAATCAATCTTAGAATATCCAATACACCTATATCCTTCAACTTACCTAGGGAATATAAAAAGTTGGTTGAGTGGTGCGACATCGTGTACGCACACACCCCCGTGCCGTACTTTTTTGATGTTGCAGCAGCTTTCAAGAAAAAACCACTAGCAGTAGTCTATCACTCTGGAGAAATTTCGGGGAGTGGTGTCGTAGGTTTGCTGGCCAGACTTTACAGACTTGTAGAGAAAAAGATGATTTCAAAAGCTGACGTTACGATAGGTGTTTCCAAGTTCGTTCAGAAGAGAATGAAGACAGACTACGTTGTTGAACCTGGAGTGGATTCTGAGTTTTTCAAACCGTCCAATCAAAAAGAGGACTTCATTTTGTTCGTTGGTCAGCTGAGCAGGGGTCACAAATGGAAAGGGCTGGATTTGCTGCTTAAAGCTGCAGCAACCACCAAGCAGAAATTAGTAGTAGTAGGTGACGGGGAGCTCAGAAACTACTACGCTTCTGTTAGTCGTAAACTCGGCGTTAAAGTCGTTTTTAAAGGTAGAATAGAAGATCTGGAGCTTAAAAATTACTATTCAAAAGCTAAAGCTCTAGTATTGCCATCGGAGTTAGACAAGGAAAGCTTTGGCATAGCTCTACTCGAAGCCAATTCTAGTGGAACTGCAGTGATTGGAACAAAGGTGGGAGGAGTACCATACTATATACGAGATTGTAAGAATGGTTTGCTGTGCAAGCCTAATGTTCATAGCCTAGTAAACGCTCTTTTGAGGGACGTGAAAGAATTCAGAAGAATGGGTAGAGTCGGACGGAGAGTTGCAGAAAGGTACTCGTGGGATGTCGCTGCAGAAAAAACAGAGAGAATTCTCGGAGATTTAGTTAAAGTTTAGCCTCTATGAAGAGCTTTAAGACAAATTTTATATATTGCCAAGAAAACGCTAGAGCGATGAAAAAGCTCGCCTTGCTCGCTATAATTTTAATTTTGGCCTCAACCAAGCTAGTTTGGGCAGATGAAAAGTTTGACAACGTAGTACACGTTGAAGATGAGGAAATGAAGATACTTATCGGTCTGAATAAGACGTACAAACCCGGAGAAGCTATAAGAGTCGATTTTTTCATTACCAACAAACAGAGCAGAGTTGTAAGTGAAATAGATATAAGATTGGACGTTTACTACTTAGGGAAAAAAGTTTTTACGTATTCGCACCCCTCCTGGAGAGAATACACGAAAGGCAGGGAAGTTCACATTTACTACGAGACAAACCTTCCTGCAATAACCCTGCCGGGAACGTATACTCTCAAGTTTTACTTCAGTCCTGAGGGGCAAAAACCAAAAAGTGGAGAAACTGTAATAGAAGTTGTCCCAACGGAGAGCTGGTATGCAACCGTTGCATTGATTTTTCTGGCCTTTTTTACACTAGCGTTGATAATTACGGTGCATCGAGAAAGAATAGGAGAGTTCTACTTTAACCTATCCATAGGTCAGAGGTTCGTGCTCCTAGCCATAATTTTCCTAATCGGTGCAGCTCTACTTCTTGCTGGTGGTGCTGAGAGCTTTGCAAACAATTTAGCAGTAATTACCTACTTCTGTTTAGTAGTTGGAGTAGCAAATCTACTCTTCGAGGAAACAGAAGTGGTTGGAAAGGTAGAAGACAGGACACGGGAGGGGCTGTGCTTTCTCGTGGTAGGTACTCTCATACTTCTTTCCGAGAACTTACCGAGGACGGCAGCTGTGCCGTTCACGATTATAGGTATTGTATTTATATTGAACAGATATATAATATTAGAGCTAAAGTTATTAAGAAATTACTATTTAAGCCTATCTATTCTACAGAGATGCGCCCTAATATCCTCTCCATTTATTGTCTCATCAACCTTAATCCTCGCAATCGGATACACAGGCATAGCGGACAAACTCATTGCACTGACTTATGCGACGTTGACTATAGGCATAATTAATCTAGTATATGAGAAAAGGCTAAAAATAAGTGAGAAGGACAGAGAGGTTATAAGTATCATTTCTATTGGTGCTTTATCCTACTTTATAGGCGGGTTGTCACTATGGATACCGACGATCTTCGCTGTTATCGGAGTTGCTCTAATCTTAAGAGAGGAGAAATTCTAACTTCTTCTCCAATCGTAGAGCAAGCAGCCAGCACAAACAAACAAAGAAGCTATACTTATAAATAAGCCGAGGTAGAACAAAGATTGAGGAAGGAAGTAGAGGATTACAACAAATTCTCCATCGCCATTTCTGTCAAAGTCCGTTGGATCGATATACCAAGCATTTGCGTATCCATTTGCAACAAAGTGGTCTCTTTCATCCAGCGGTCTCTTTAGCAGAAAACCAACATCTTCAGGTGTAAACTTGTACCAATCGTGCTTTGCCTCTTTTACGTTAATGTACGAGTAATCGACAATGGTTCTGTCGGGTTCCACTGGCTCGTCTTTAATGTATACTTTCCACTGGGGATGGTAAGATTCAGAGAATACCAGGAAGAATGGCTGTATTGCGTCTTCAACCCCAACAACGTATTTTGTCGGGTTAACCCTTTTGAACGTTATTGACGGAGTTGTTTGTGCCAAATGCAGCGTTATGCTGCCATTAATCACGTGTCCGATCTCAATCACCGCTCTATAATTGCGCGAAATTTCTAGTGGGCCGCCTTCAGTTAGGGTAACCCATATCGTCTTAGTTATATCGGTAACGGCGCTATTGTTCTCAGAAATATAAGCTATTCTCAGTGGACTTGGCCCCGTTTTAATATAGATTACGGTTTTACCAAGATCAGGATAACTCACAGCTTCAACGCTGCCCGCTGGTAAATCTTTCCAATTAAAGGCTTTTTCAGCATTGTGGACTTTAACGACTATAGATTGCCTTTCTGCGCAATCTTTGATGAATCTCCACTTCTCGCTGTTCGTCTGATTGGATAGGACAAACACTGCATTGCTTACATAATACCTGCTAGAAGCTATAAATTTGAACATCCTACTCTCGTTTCCGTCTACGGGAATAACAGCTGAGGCAGGATATATGCGAGGGAGGAAGGATACATTTGGAATGCTATAAATCGAGTACCCGTTGATCTCTGCCTCCCGCTTTAACCTAGTCAATTCACTCCCCTCAACTGCCACATACCTCACATTCAGAACTCCGTAGGAATTGCCGGATTTGCATACAAATTTGCATGGCGTGCAATTTGTATTGCACAGCTTGGGAACTATAGGTTTGCCAGCAAGGGTTAAGAACTTATCGTATATTGGAAAACTTTTGTTCGCCTCTTCTGGCAAAAGCGCTAACCTGAACATTCCTTCTCTAGATTCCATCCACTCAGCCACTCCGAAAACGTTGTACGGAACACTCTCTATGGGTGATGTACTTGAAGGGGTGAAGTAAGAAGCAAGTAAAATCAGAAGAAAGACCAACGCTGCTTTGTGACCCTTTCGAGCCGTTACATGGTTATACATTCTTTCAGTTGCGATGCCAGCTAAAATGGAATATCCGAGAATTGTGAGTAGAGCAAAGCTACTCGAAGAAATTCCCCCAATCCAGAGATAGCTTAAGCCGCTAGCACTTAAAGCCAGTCCAATAACGCTGACTGTAGATGCAAAAACCACGTACCTGTCATACCATTTAATGAGCACTCCGACGAAAGCCAGTAGTGGAAGTAAAATTGCCGAGAATGTAAATGTTTGTACAGGATTGAACTCGGTTATGGGCTGTGATCCTAATACTAGCGGGAGAAACCAATAGGCATTAACCAGAACTGCAGTAGAAATCAAGATTACAGCGTACTTTGCGATATCAATTAGTCTGTTTTTATCCTTCCAGAGGTTCTCCGACAGAATATAGACAGCTGTGTATGTGGCAAAGAGGAGAAAAACAACCGCTAGAAGTGATGGATTTAAGCCAACCCCGCTTGAGATTGCAAGAACAACCGATAGCAGGATTATACGTTTGAAAGATCTCTCTTCTAAACCTTTTATAAACAATGCTAGTACGATGGGTAGAGTTGCGTAGATACTTATCCTTGCAACTTCCAGCGTTTCCCAGGAGGCGATGTTGTAAAGGCTAAACACGTAAAAAACAACCGATGCCATCTTCGCAACCTTTCTGTCAGAAGATAGTGAGGCCAAGTAGTACATTGAAACCCCGGCTAAAATGGATAAAAGAACGAAACTCAGTTTCTTTGCATCAGAACCGAACAGGATATAGATTTCAGCCTCAAAAAATGAGAAGATTATAGCTGAGGGGTTATTTAGCGAGCTTAGTCCAAGATAAAGATCACCATTCCAGACGAAGAATTTCTGGAATAAGTACTGTTGGGGGTCGCGAGGGAAAATAAACTGTGAAGCGTAACTTTGAGGGTAAAGAAGTAAAACTAAGGTTAATAAAAGGAAGAATGAAGGTAATGGATGGCTTCTAATAAGCGAATAAAGCCTCTCTTTGTCGACTTTCATTCAACCCCCGCCGCTTAGTTATCAAACCAGCTTATAACGTTTTGGATAGTTTGTTCAAGAGCGCTTGCTTTTCAAAAATATCTCCGTGCTTTTCTGGTAGAGGTTGGAACCCCTTTTATTTATGCTTGCAACGATTCTCTTAACTCCTGCCTGTACACCATTCGGGAAGGGTGAGAGAAGGACTTCCACATCCCTTTCATCAAATAGGTTCAGAAAGCATAGGAATATCCAGTAAATAAAAAACGCCAGGGTGATCTCAATTAGCGAGAGAATCCTACCATCGAGCGGAATTGCGACAAATACGAGAGAGAGAAGAACATAACATGCGATAAGCTTGATCCCATGTCGTGGTGTGGCCTTAAAGTAAAAGTTTTTAGCATACCCAGCTAAAAGTACTACCGCTGCGAAGAGAGAGGATACAGTCACAGAAAAGGATGAGATCGTTGCTAGATCGTGAGTTTGAAAAGCAGCAATAAGTAAACCCTGAAAAATTGCGGCAAACGTGAGCACGACAGCCGGGAAGTTGGACCTTTCAAACGCTACAAAGGCGGAGGAGATTGCAAGGGAGATTGAGACAAAACCCATTCCCAGTCCGAGAAATCTCAAAGATGTAGCACCCTCAATGTACTTCTTGAGGAAGAAGAAGTTCAGCCAAGCTTCTGGATCGACTGCCATTGAAATGCATACCGGAAATACGAAGAGTATGATGTACTTGATGGACTGAAAAGCGTACTGCTCACTTGCCTCACCCTTGGACGATATGTAGGGAAAAAGAACGGTTACTATGACCGAAGTTATGAAGAACGGAGCTCTTGCAATCGTTAAAGCTGCGTTGTAAATGCCGGCAACGACATCAGAGCCGATGTAGTAGCGGAGAAGCAGTATGCTAACGTTGATCAATGCTGTAATTCCGATGAATACGAGAGAGACGGGAATCGTTTCTGGAATCATGTCGAGTGCAAAGCCCTTTGCTTTCGGAAGGGCAATTTTTCTATTAAGGTAAGCAAAGTAAGCAAGAACCGCTAAGACGGATAAAACCAAGGCTAGAATTCCGCCCGTCGCTCCAAGTCCAATGTAGATGAGGAGAACGGCTGAGAAGAATTTTATTGCCGCATTAGAAATACCAGCTGCTGCCAGCTGCGGAAACATCCTTAAAGCTCTGTAAAGCGAAGCGTACGAGTTTTGAAGGGCTGCTAGGAGGAGGGTTACGCAAACAAGCATGAGAGGAACGAAGTAAGTCGTGGATGTCCTCGAAAACCACAACACGAAAATAGAAGCGATAATTGCCAAGATAAAGTTTCCAGCTGTGGTAGTTCTGAGCAGGACTGCGATTTCATCCTTTTCCGCTATGGACATCCTCCTCGTTCCAGTCCAAGAAAAGGTATTCTGAGTTAGAACGGATGCAATGTAGAAGACAGAGAGAGCGACACCCAGAACACCGTACTCCCACCTTGGCAGTAATATGCCGGTGACTACCTGGTATAGATAGCTAAAGATAGACCCCGCAACAAGAGCGAACATCATTATATAGCTGTACTTCGCTATTTGTGACTCCACGGTGAAGGCGTTGTTATAGGTTATATTAACTTTTTTAAAGAAACTTCAGCAATATTACCGCAACGCTTTTTAACACCAAATTGACTCTTAAATTTGATGGTAAAGGCAAAATGCGCTCACGTGTCCACCCATAGTAGAGTTTGGCTTCCAATTACAGCTGGCATTCTGAAGCTGCATCCTCACTGTAAGTTTTGCGGAATTGTAAAAAATGTTTCTTCAGATAAGGGGAAAAAGATCGGTTATTTTGTAAACGTTCTTGCCGAAATGAGGACGAAACTTGCAAGGAAGGGGTACAAGATTTCACAATCCCAAATCAGGCTGATCATAAAAGAGCTGGAGGACAGAGGTGTTGACGATACCTACTCCATGTCGTTTTCAGCTCAGAGAGAGGTGTTCGTCGAAGCTGTAAGGAAGTACGTGAAGGTAAGCAGAGAACTCGTTCTAAGTTTCCTGGCCAGCTGAACTGAGCGGTGATGGGAGGCTGGCCGGGAGTAGTTGAGAGTATCTTTGGTAAGATTACCTTCTCAGCCTGTTAAACCCGAATTCCCTAACTTCAACAAACTTATCGATGTACCCCCTGGGGTGAGAATGTATTAGAATGTAGGGGCCGACCTCGTAAACCTCGAGTTTGTTGTTTGGCTTAACATTAACCCACGCTTTGAATGTAACGAGCCAGTCGGGATTTGTTGCAATCGCCTCGCTTATGCGGCGTTCAGCGTACTTCCACGTGCAGTTTACAAACGCTGCATGGGGCGTGCCTACAACGAACTCGCCCTGGGCATTCTCGTTCAGGATGTTTACAACTTCGATGTCATACCAAAAGCCGAAGTCGTGGATGCTGTTCGCTCCGATCTCGCTTATCGCAACTACGCCTGCATTGAGGATCGCGAGATGTATTGCGAGGAAGGCAACTAAATGTTTAAGAGTTAATCCGCGCTTCTCCATGAAATCCGCTACGGGTTTGCCTGCGGTAATGCACATCATCGCTAGCGGAATCATCGTGTAGCGCTCGAAGGCTCCGTTGAGGAGGAAGCCATAAATTCCGCTTAGAGCGAGAATCATCGGCAAGGTGAGGATGAAGACATCCCTGTTTTTCCCCGACTTAAGAGAATGAAGAAAACCAAAGAATGCAAGAGGATAAGCGATAGCGAATTCTGTCCACCCCTGCACGAGCAACTTAGCAATGCTTGCACTCCCAAGCGAGAGAAAACCGAGATTGTACTCTAAAGGTGAGAGATTCTGATGAATGTGTTTAGCGTATTCAATCCAAAGAAAGGTTGCCGTTACAGGAATAGTAGATATAAGAGCGGTAAATTTTCGATGTCTAAGCTGATGCAGAATATAGAAAGGAACGTACACTAAACACGTACTTCTCGCAGCAAAAGATGTGCCGGCGCTGAGTGCAGATGCAAGAGGATTTCTGTTAATTAAGTAAATCGAAGCTAAAATAAAAAAGAGGCCGTAGGGTTCCAGGTCAAATCTTCCACCATACCTAATTGTTACGAATGACAACAGAAATACAAGCGATGAAATGAGTCCTGCACGCTGATCATAGCGAGATGTCACAATACGATAGAGCAAAAGTACGCTGAGTAATGTAAAAGTCGCGGAAAGAATCCTGGCAAACCAGACAAAGAGTACGTAGTTTGCGAAGGCAAAGATGTGCGCAATTAGAAATACAATCGGGGATCGCGTGGGCAATATCTCTTCAAAATTGTAAGCTGTGCGCAGGTATAAGCCTTCATCCTGAAACATCCTGATAAAAAAGACGGGCAAAAGTACCAAAGGAACCCAAATCCAAACTAGGCGCTTCTCATTTTTGTCTAGCATGCATAAAAATAAAAAATGTAAAGCAAATAAACCTTGTGAGGAGAATAGCAATGGGGGACAGTATGGTCAACAAAATACGCAATCGAACAGTATCCGTCATTGTACCCGCATACAACGAAGCGAATAACATTGAAGCCGTTGTAGATGAAATAATCAAGGCTGTAGATGGTGTAACCAAAAGATGGGAGATTATAATAGTAGATGATGGCAGCAATGATTCCACGTACGCCAAGGCAAAAAAGCTGGAAAAATACTACGGAAGGAGAGTCAAAGCACTATCGTACGGTGAAAACAAAGGAAAAGGTTTCGCCCTTAAATACGGTTTTGAGCACTCCACTGGAAGTCTGGTAGCGTTTATAGATGCTGACATGGATTTGCATCCCAGGCAGATTAAGAAGTTTCTTAAAATCATGGAAAAAACTAATGCGGATGTTATCGTAGGTTCCAAAAGGCATCCAGAATCAAAAGTCAGATACCCCGCCAAGAGAAAAATCCTGAGCTTTGCTTACTGCACTTTGATCAGAACGTTGTTCAAGTTAGATGTTGGAGACACGCAAGTCGGCTTAAAGCTGTTTAAGAGAAGAGTCCTTGAAGACATCATGCCAAGGATACTCGTAAAGAGGTATGCATTCGACGTAGAGCTTTTAGCAAATGCCGTTAGGAGAGGGTATAGGACTGTCGAAGCTCCGGTAGAACTAAGCTATAATTACGACAGCAGGATTAACTGGAAGGCAATATGGTACATGTTCGTGGATACACTGGCAATTGCGTATAGAATGTACATCAAAAAGTACTACGATGGGTATGAGGATTGGAGCATTCGCCATAGATTTTGATCCAGATTTCTTTCTCGAGATGGGCTTTGAGAGCTTGGTGTTTCCATTTGATACTCCTAAAGATGTTTTAAGACAGGCGGAGAAGGATTTCGAGGTCTTTATCGAATTCAAGCCGTTTGAGACGAATGGTAAATACTACGTGGAGAACGTCCTTGGTAGCAAAGCTGACTTAAAGGTTCTGGGCTGTCCGTCCAATGAGGAGTTGAGGAAAGAGAACATTTTCAAGCTAAGAGATGTTGAATACGAAGTCATAATGGATTTCGTGAGGTTTCCCTCGCCTTCAAACGGCGAATTCTTCTACTCATGCTTCTGTGAACACTGCCAAAGGAAGGCAAGGGAAATGGGGTACAATCTTGAAGAGATAAGAAAGAACGTGAGAGAATACCTGAAAACTGACAAAATAGGTTTGCTCGAAGACTGGTTCAGGTTTAAGCAGGAGGTAATAGAGGACTACATAGAATGGGTCAAACTTGATAGGGCTTTCTTCTTCACACCATCCCTGAGCTTTTTAGTTGGGCAAAGCTACGATTTTATGCTTAAGTGCATACATCCAATGGTTTATCCCGAAGCTGTAGGACCGGCATGCATCGAATACGAGCTATCCTATATGAAAGGAGCCTTGAAGGAAGCAATACTAAAGGAGCTTGGAGGAAAAGGAGACAAGCTGATAGAGAAAGAAGTCAAAAAGGCAATTAGCATTTCCAAAGCGAAAATAGAACCAATAATAATGGTTTCCAAGAATCTGGCAGAGAGGATAAAGCTGGCTGAAAGAGGGGGAGTTGAAGGGGTTTTCATATTTGCCTATTCAAGGGATAAGAGAGAGTTATTCAAATGAGGGCCATCATACTCTTGCTAGCTTCAGTGTTCCTCCTGATGTTTGGATACAATGCCGTTGAGGCTGCATATCCCCTGCATTCCTACAAGCAAGCGACGGTAGTGCTTTCTGCCCTATATTTGTCGCTAACTCTATCAAACATCGCTGCAGGATTCCTAGTAAGCCGCTGGCAGGCTGGAAGCTTGATAATCTTTGGGCCTTCCGGATACCTCCTCTTTACACTGTGCCTGATGACCGATGATTTTCTACTTTCAATGGTTTCTTCGGTAGTCTTAGGATTTACGGCAGCTCTTTACTGGATTTGTGCCAGAACAATAATTTTCAAGGGAGTTGATGAACGGAGATGGGGTTTGGCATTCGGGTTGCTTGGCACTGCTGCCGTTCTGGCCGGTGGCTTAGGACCTTACTTGCTCCTCAAGTTACCGTACGAGAAACTGCTAGCCATATCATTCGCCATATGCTTACTTTCGCTTTTTCCCCTCATACCTCTCCGCGGTAGATGGAGGGGTGAGAAACAGCCCTTTGCTATCCCACTCAGCAAAGGATTTGTTCTTTATACAGCTGCTTCCTTCTGCTTCTCCGTCAGCCTTCCAATCCTGATAGCGTTCATCCCGCTCTTGGCCGGAAGTGGAGAAGTAGTCGGAGAATACAGGCTTGTATCGTATGCGATTCCAAGCACCCTTTCTCCGATTGGCGGGTTTTTATACGACAAACTCGGAGCGATTGTAATTCCGGCGTTCTCTTTGCTTGCGCTGGTAGCTTTCCTGAATCTCTCAACCAATCTCATTGCCTGGGGCGTCGTGCTCACTCTATCATTCTCCATGCTATTTCCGGGATTTCAGGCACTCCTTGGAAAGATAGTAGCCGAAGACCAAGTAGCCATGGCTTTGGGTTTCGTGGGCTTGGTTTCAGGCGTGGGGGTTTCGGTGAACATAGCTTTGATAGGAATCCTATCCAGTAATTTAGCGATGCTGAATCAATATCTGGCATTTCTAATCCTGCTTGGCATGGTGCTGAGCTCTTGCTTGTTAAGATCAACGGGGTTGAAAGACATGGTGTCTAGACGTGGCTAACTATTGTCCTAAGACCAAACGTAAAAGATGAGAAAAGCTTTAAAAACTAAAAATCCAAAAGCAAGGGGCCAAATCTCAGCAAAGCTTATATCTTCCAACAATGAAGTTGAAAAATGGTGAAAATATGAGCGAAACACTATTACAGGAAATCTATAATGAAATTATAAAAATAAGAAAGAAAATAGAGATGCTGGAAGAAATAATAATTCCAAAAGAGGAGATTTCTAAAGAGGAATTGATTGAGATTGAGAGGCTGAAAGAGGAATCAATAGAGGGAGAACATGTAGAATGGGAAAAACTGAAGAGGGAGTTAGGTGTATAAAGTTGTTATCCATAAGAGAGTTACCAAAGAGTTGAAATCCCTTCAAAAGGCCCATCTAAGGAGATTTTCTGAATTTGCAGAAATGTTAAAAGTAAATCCTGTCCCTTGGAGAGAGTTTGATATACGAAAAATTGGAGGCACTGAGAACACATACAGGGCTAGGATTGGAGACTACAGAGTTATATATTTCATCGATAAACCGAATAAAATTATACACATTTTAAAACTCGAAAGGCGAGAAAGAATTTATTGACTATTGCTTATAGGCTTACTAGCATGGACGTGCTCTGGTTCAACTGGAGAGATATAAAAAATCCCGAAGCGGGAGGGGCTGAAATTTACACCCACGAGATTGCAAAGAGACTGGCAGAAAAAGGTCACTCAGTGACAGTATTTACATCGGAGTTTAAAGGCTGTAGAGTCTCAGATTATAAGGTGAGTCCTGATGAGTGTAAGTCTTTCGGATACTTCAATGAATTTTCCAAAAGTATCGATTATAATCCCATGCAAGTCCATCGATAGTTATACCAAGCAATGCGTTCAACGCTGCAAGAGCTTGGACTATCCAGACTTCGAAATAATAGTTCTACCGGACGAAGGAAATGAAAGGTTGGATGGAGTCAAGATAGTACAAACTGGCAGTGTTTCGCCAGGAAAAAAGAGGAACATCGGTATCAATCATTCTTCCGGCGAGTTATTGGCATTTATAGACAGTGATGCCTATCCACGAAGGGACTGGCTAAAAAATGCCGTAAAGTACTTTGATGACTCCGGAATAGCTGCTGTAGGAGGACCAGGAATAACACCCGAGGAGGACAACGACATGCAAAAAGCTAGTGGCTACGTCCTGTCCTCATTCCTCGTTGGGAGTTTGAGTAGCAGATTTAAAGAAAAGAAAGCCTACGAATCTGACGACATCCACTCCTGCAACTTTATTGCAAGGAGGGAGGTAGTAGAGAAGGTAAAGTGGAACGAAAAGTACTGGCCCGGAGAGGACACGCTAATGTGTCTTGGGATAAAGAAACTTGGCATGAAAATGCTCGAAACGCCAGACGTTGTGGTGTATCATCATAGAAAGCCTCTGTTCGCTCCCCATTTAAAGCAAGTCTCACGCTTTGGTTTGCATCGAGGCTTCTTTGCCAAGAAGTTTCCAGAGAATTCTCGAAAATTTACTTATTTCATACCCTCCCTTTTGGTTCTGTACTTAATAGCGGGCGGGGTTCTGTCAATTTTCAGCCAGACAATCAGAACTTTCTACATCGTGTCTCTGCTCGCGTACTTAGCTCTGGCCTTCGTAGCAGCACTTCATGCAAAAAGTCTAAAATTAGTGTTGCTGACATGGATAGGAATAGTGCTTACCCACGTAGCCTATGGTGCAAATTTCCTGCTGGGTCTGGTTAAGAAGGAGCTGGAAAGATGAAAATTGCAATTTCATACCCCCCATTAGAGAGCGATAAAGGAGTGCCTTTGCTTTCGCAAAACAGGCAGTTTCAATGGTTTTGTGAACCCACATACATCTACCCGATGGTTCCTGCTTATGCAGCCACTCTCCTAAGCAAAGCTGGACACGATGTAGTATGGGATGACGGCATAGCTGAAGAGAAAGCATACGACAAGTGGTTAGATGATTTAGTCAAGGAAGAACCAGATTTGATCGCTATAGAGACAAAAACACCGGTAGTGAAGAGACACTGGCAAATAATAAACAATTTAAAGGAGTTAATTCCCAGAGCCAAGGTTGTTCTTATGGGAGACCACGTTACAGCCCTACCGTTGGAATCCTTTGAGAGATCTAGAGTAGATTTCGTGATAACCGGTGGTGATTACGACTTTCTGCTTTTGAACTTGGCTGAATGGCTCGAAGGAAGATCAAAGCTGGAACCGGGGATATACTACAGAAATAACGGAAAAATTAAAAACACGGGAGATTTTCAGCTGAATCACGATCTAAATTCGCTTCCATTTATTGACAGGGATTTGACCAAGTGGCAGCTCTACGCCTATAAAAATGGAAATTACAAGCGAACCCCTGGGACGTACACGATGGTTGGTAGGGATTGCTGGCACAGAAAAAATGGGGGCTGTACTTTCTGTGCTTGGACGGTGCTGTATCCAAAATACAGAGTTCGAAAACCAGAACTTCTTGCTGAGGAGATAGGGCTACTAATAAAGAAGTATAGAGTCAAGGAAGTGTTTGATGACACTGGAACCTTTCCAGCTGGGAACTGGCTTAGAAGATTCTGTAAGTTGATGATCGAGGAAGGGCATAGCGAGAAAATATACTTCAGCTGTAACATGAGGTTTGGAGCACTGAGTAAAGAAGACTACGAGCTTATGGCAGAGGCGGGATTTAGAATGTTACTATTTGGATTGGAGTCTGCAAGCGATGAAACCCTCAAAAGAATAAACAAAGGAGTTACCGTTAACAGAATAATAGATGAGCTTAAATGGGCTTCTGAAGCAGGATTAGAACCACATATTACAATAATGGTTGGATACCCGTGGGAGAGCAAAGAAGACGCTATGAAAACTGTCAAGCTGGCAAGATGGCTTTTCGAAAAAGGCTATGCGTCTACTTTACAGGCCACAATTGTCGTGCCATATCCAGGAACGAGGATGTTTGAGGAGTGTAAAAAGGCGGGCTTGCTTGCCACAGAGAACTGGGACGAGTACGATATGAGAAGGCTTGTTATAAAGGCGCCAATAGACGAAGAAGATGTAAAAGAGCTAACTCAAGAACTCTACAAGTCATTCTTTACACCGAAATACGTTTTAAGGAGGCTATTTTCTATTAGAAGTCTTGAAGATGTAAAGTTTATCATAAAGGGAGCAAAGAAGGTTTTAGGGCATATAAGAGACTTCGCTACTTGAAGGGAACAGTATGATGCCCCACTACCACTTCGTTGTTTCAGCCTTTCTGGCAGTAGTGGTATTTCACTTTACAAAATCACTCCAAGCATCACTCCTGTGCTTCATAGCAGGATTTGCAATCGATGTCGATCATGTAATAGACTTCTGGCTGTACAGGAGGAAAATCACCATAGATAAGGAAATATTCCAGCATTTTCACGGCAGATTTGGAAAGATATACGTTTTTCTCCATTCTATTGAGCTGCTTGTACCTATTGTGCTTCTGGGTTCTATGAACTCTCACGCCATGGTTCTTTCTGCTGCCCTGGCCTTAGGGTTCATATCACATCTCTTACTTGACTTTCTAAGTTATGACTTGCATCCTCTAAGCTATTTCCTGACGTACAGAATTTTGAAGAAATTCGACATAAAGTACATCTGCAGCGGGTGAAGTAATATCCTTATATAATTCATGAGGTGAAAAAGTAAAATGATAAACATAGGTGTAGTAGGACTAGGTTACTGGGGCCCAAACTACGTAAGAGTACTGAGTGAAATAGAGGGTGTCACATTGAAATACTGCTGTGACTTAGATGAAAATAAACTTGATAAGTTAAAGAGATTTCTAAATAAAGTTAAGACTACGACGGATTACCGAGAAATCCTAGACGACGAAGAAGTCGATGCCGTAATTATAACCACTCCCCCAAACACACACTATAAACTAATAAAAGACAGCCTAGAACATCAAAAACACGTACTTGTTGAAAAACCGTTGACTGACAACTTAGAAAGTGCAAAGGAAGTAGTTAATTTGGCTGAGAAACTTAATAAGGTTTTGATGGTTGGCCATATTTACCTGTTCAATCCGGGAATACTCAAACTTAAAACGATTATAAACTCTGGCGAACTTGGCCAACTATTCTATGGAATCGCCCTAAGATTGGGATTGGGACCAATAAGAAAATTTGCAAGTGCGTTATGGGACTTAGCAATACACGATATCTACATCTCTATGTACCTGTTCGATTCTAAACCAATCTCTGTTTCGTGTAGCGGTGAGTCGTACTTACAAGACGGGACAGAAGACTACGTTAATGTCACCTTGAAGTACCCAAATAAAATCAATTTCTCAATCTACGCGAGTTGGTTCTGTCCTGAGAAGACAAGAAAGATAACCATCGTTGGTTCCAAGAAAATGGTAATATTTGATGACGTAAACAAAACTGAAATGGTAAAAATATTTGAAAAATCTCTGAACTTGGCATTGCTTAACAGTACACCGGAGTACGTTGACCATCAGATGATAGTAAGACAGGGAGACACAAAAATCCCATATATTGAGCAATCAGAACCTCTGAAGAACCAAGTTGAACATTTTATAGGGTGCATAAAATCTGGAAAAATTCCTAAAAGTAACGGAAAACATGGGTTAGATGTAATTGAGATACTAGAGGCTGCCGAAAGATCTTTAAAAAATAATGGAGAGGTGATAAAATTATGAAAAAGATATTAGTTACTGGTGCAGGAGGTGCTCCGTCGACAAATTTTGTTAGATCACTGAGAGATGCGCCCGAACCATTTTATATTGTAGGTGTTGATGCAAACAAGTACTACCTCCTTAGAGCGGAAACTGATGAAAGATACTTGGTGCCATTAGCTAGTGACGAGAGGTATCTAGACGCGCTATGTGATATAATCGACAGGACAAACGTAGAATTTATACATGCACAACCGGATCCAGAAGTATTTGTAATTTCTGAGAACAGAGACAAAATAGACGCTATTACATTTCTACCCAAACATAAAACTGTGGAGATCTGCCAAGATAAGTATCGCTCATACAAAAAGTGGAAGAAGGCAGGACTAAAAGTACCACTAACTGTAAAGATAAATAATATAAAAGACTTAGAGGGGGCCTTTGAAATTTTAGGTAAGCCAATATGGATTCGGGCGATTTATAGCCCCGGTGCTGGAAGGGGTAGTCTTAAAGTAGATAATATTGACCTAGCCAAAGCATGGATAGACTTCTGTGATGGTTGGGGCAATTTTGTTGCATCCGAGTGTCTAGAACCTCAAACGGTCACATGGATGTCGATATGGAAAGACGGTGAGCTAATTGTTGCACAAGGACGAAAAAGATTATATTGGGAACTTGCCAATAGATCCCCTTCTGGTGTAACGGGTCTAACTGGAACAGGGGTAACGATCAGTGACCCCTTGGTTGACGAGATAGCTCAAGAGGCAATATTTGCGATTGATAGGGAGCCCAACGGTATCTTTTCTGTAGATATGACCTACGATAAGGAAAATATACCTAATCCCACAGAGATTAATATAGGCCGCTTTTTTACGACACACTATTTCTTCACAAAAGCTGGACTTAATATGCCATATATCTATGTTAAACTCGCGTATAAGGAAGAACCACCACAGATACCAAAAAGAATAAACCCCCTCCCTCCAGGACTATGTTGGATAAGAGGTATGGATTTTCTACCTATATTAACAGATCTAAAACAGATACAACTATACGAAGATGAGTTCAAAGAAAGAATGGCAAAGTTGGTGAAAAAATGCTCGAAGACTTAACTATTGCTGTAACCGGTGGTTCTGGATTTATAGGATACAATCTTATAATGAAGCTACTTGAAAATAATGCAAATATTATTTTACTGGATAGGGATCCAAGCAGACCACAATTTTCAAATTTAGTTAAGGAAAGCAGAATTCAAATTATTAAATATGATCTAACAAAACCAAAGCCCGATCTTCCAGACAGAATAAAAGACGTTGATTGTCTAGTACACCTAGCGGCTTTTGTACCTAGGTCAAATAGCCCAAATGACGATGATTTAGAAAAAAGTATTGAAGTTAACATTAAAGGAACATGCAATTTGATGAGTTTTTTTAGCCGTATAGATAAAATTATATTCGCGAGTACATTGGAAGTTTATGGAATCCCGAAAAAGACACCAATAAACGAAGAGCACCCGACCAACCCACTCTCTTATTATGGTGTAAGTAAGTTAGCGGCGGAGAAGTATTTACTCGCTTTTTCCCGTCGATCTGGCATTAGAGTGATTGCTCTTCGATTCTCGAGTGTATACGGTCCCGGAGAAACATTTAATAGAGCTATTCCCAACTTCATAAAAAGTGTAGTGAAGGGTGAGCCACCTGTAATCTATGGTGACGGTTCTGATGTTAGAGATTATGTGTATATAGATGATGCTGTGAATGCAATAATTTCTGCAATTCTAAGAGATGTTGAAGGTGTCTATAATATAGCCTCTGGTAAAGGTTACAGTATACGTGAAATCGCAGAAATGATAATCCAAATATCTGGAAAGAATTTGAGACCTGTTTTTAAGCCAAGCGAAAAAGCCCCAACCAAGTTTATTTTTGATATCTCCAAAGCCCAGAAAGAGTTAGCCTATCATCCCCAAACAGATATTCGAGATGGACTTTATAAAGAATACGAATGGTATAAAGAAATTTTAAGGTGATTTTATGAATATTTATATTGACTTAGATGGAACAATTTTAGATGTCTCAGAGAGGTACTACAGATTATACTACGATGTTGTTACCTCGTTTGGTGGTAAACCACTACCAAAAGAAAAATATTGGGCACTAAAAAGAAGAAAAATACCCGAGGAAAAAATACTCAAGCTAAGTAATGTTGACAACATCAGCGCATGTATTAAGAAAAGATTAGAAAAGATTGAATCAACAACATATCTTAAATACGATCTGCCACTCCCAAGTTCTTTAGCTACTCTTATCCTTCTAAAAAACAAACTTAACCGCCTAATTCTTGTTACTCTTCGCAGTTCTAAAGAAAATCTGTATAAACAATTAAAAAGTTTGAGGATTCTCCATCTATTTGATAGAATTTTAACCACAAATGCAAACAAAAATCAATGGCTAATTAAAAGTGAGTTAATAAAAGCAGATTCCTATTTTGATAAGAGCAGTTCCGTGATCGTTGGCGATACCGAAGTTGACATACTAGCAGGAAAAATATTAGGGATTAAGACTGTAGCTGTGCTAACTGGTATTCGAAGTAAAGATATTCTGCTAGCAAACAAACCGGATTATATAATTAATAGCATAAAAGACCTTCCAAATTTAATTCACAAGTTTAGTCCAGAGGAAATGGAAGTGATCAAATGAAAGTACCTTTTGTAGATCTTAAACGGCAATATAACCTCATTAAGGAGGAGATCGAGAGTAAAGTTAAAGAGGTTCTAGAAAGTGGACAATACATATTGGGAAAAGAGGTAGAAAGTTTTGAAAAAGAATTTGCAAAGTATTGTAAGGTCAGATATGCAGTAGGTGTAGCTTCTGGGACAGATGCTCTTGTAATTTCCCTGAAAGCACTTGGAATTAGACCAAGTGATGAAGTGATAACAGTCCCCAATACTTTCATAGCTACAGTCGATGCTATTGTGCGAAACTGTGCAAAACCAGTTTTTGTAGACATTGATCCAGAAACCTATAATATAGACGTAACTAAAATAAAAGAGAAGATTACCGAAAACACTAAAGCCATAATTCCAGTCCATTTGTATGGGCAACCAGCAGATATGGATCCCATTCGAGATATTGCAGAAGAAAATAATTTGTTTGTAATCGAGGACGCTTGTCAATCGCACGGAGCCGAATACAAAGGAAAAAAAACCGGTTCGTTAGGAGATGTGGCTTGTTTTAGCTTTTACCCCACTAAGAACTTAGGTGCGTATGGAGATGGAGGAATAATTGTCACTAACAATGAAGAATTGGCTGAAAAGATAAGAATGATAAGAAATTACGGTCAAAGTAAGAAATACCATCATGATTTTATTGGCCACAACAGTAGATTGGATGAAATACAAGCAGCTATTTTAAGAGTCAAATTAAAGTATCTGGATGAATGGAACCAGAAGAGGAGAAGAAATGCCAAAAAATATAATGAATTTTTGGAAGAGTTAGAAGATATAAAGACTCCTATAGAAAAAAATTTTGCTAAACACGTTTATCACCTCTACGTTATAAAGTGTAAAAATAGAGATGGTCTAAAGGAATATCTAGAATCTAAAGGTATACTGACTGGACTGCATTACCCTGTCCCCATCCACTTTCAGAAAGCTTATACATGGCTTGGATACGCGGAAAATAGTTTTCCTGTGGCGGAGAAAACAGCAAGAGAAATACTTTCTTTACCTATGTTCCCAGAACTGACAGAGGAGGAAATTGCGTATGTTTGTGACAAAATTAAAGAATATTATAAATCATATAAATGGTGAAAAATGAAGAGTCAATTACCCTCTGTCACTTTTGTAATTCCCGTATTAAACGAGGAGAAAAGAATTAAGAAGTGTCTGGATTCCATAGTTAAGCAAAAGTATGACCGGGATAAGTTAGAAATACTCGTCGTTGATGGAGGATCGAAAGATAAAACCGTAGAAATAGTCAATAATTATGGATTTAAAATTATTCAGAATCCATATGTTTTAGGAGATATCGGCTCTAACTTGGGCTATGAAAAAGCAAAGGGAGACCTAGTTGTTATAATGGCTGCAGACAATGTGCTAGTAGAGGAAGATTGGTTGCTGAAAATGGTAAAACCCTTTATGGAAAAGCGTAACGTTGCCGGAGCCTTTTGTAGATACGACCTAGATGAAAAAGATAAAAGATATACGAAAATTTCACTATACATAAATGCATCCACAGATCCCTTTAATCTTTTTGTGTATGGTAGAAAGTACGTATACTATCCACTACTTTCTAAGGTTTTTCCCACCGAGGTAAAAGGTAACGGATACACTATATATAAATTCAATGTACGAAATCATCCACTTATAGCGCTTGCTCAAGGATTTGTTATAAACAAAAAATTACTAGACAATAAGATTCTCGAGTGGTGGTGGGGCGACGATGTTCTACCCGTGATAAAAATGATAGAAGAAGGATATAAAATAGCATACGTGGAAGCCGCAAGTATAAAACATTACACATTTGAAAATCTCACTCATTTCATGAAAAAGATGGAGAGGAGGTTGAACACTTCAGTATCTCTTCCAAAGAATACAGGAGTCTTAGGAAGATGGAATTACTTTAATACTTGGAGAAAAATAAAATGTCTTCTTTTTATATTTTATGCATTATCTTTTATTTTGCCATTGTTCCACACACTGCTTTGGATGATAAAATACAAAGACAAAAACTATATGTTTTACCATCCGTTAGCTAGTTTTGTGTTAGGTTTCACCCTACTAAAAAACTCTCCAAAAATAATTGCTAGAATGCTGAAAATAAAATTTGGCTGATTATAATAACTCCAATGAAATGAAACTTGGAGGTAAAAAATGAGTGACAACCCGAGAGTGATCCTAATTGGATTAGATGGTGCTACATGGGATTTAATAAAGCCTTGGGCAATGGAGGGTAAACTTCCCGCATTCAAAAAACTTATGAGGGAGGGAGCACAAGGTGTACTTAAGAGTACAATTCCCCCCCTCTCCCCCGCTGCGTGGACATCCGTATTTACAGGTGTAACCCCACTTAAGCATGGTATATGGTCCTTCGTAAAGCGGAAAAAAGATTCTTACTTCATACGACCAATTAGTTCAAGAGATGTTCAGGTTCCACATATATGGAAAATTCTTAGTCAAAATGGGATCAGAAGTGTTTTTATAAATATTCCATTTACGTATCCTCCCTCCAAGTTTAATGGAATTTTGATTACAGGATTAGGCACACCGTCAGTAAACTCAAATTTTTCATACCCCACAACCGTGAGAGAAGAAATTTTGAGTAAATTCCCCGATTACAATGTTGACTTTAATGAAGATAAAATTATGAGGAGTAAAGATAAATCATTTATTATTGAGGAAATTGACAAAATAACAGAAGCGCATATCAATGCTTTTAAGTATTTCTATGAAAAAGAAAAAGAGCAGGCAAGAGTGTTCTCCGTGGTATTGAGGTCTCTGGATGTAATTCAACATTATTTCTGGGACAATAAAGAGGTCATCCTAAAGTTTTACCAACAGGCTGACGAATTACTGGATTGGTGTATAAAAAACAAAGAAGATAATGATCTCCTCCTAGTTTGTTCTGACCATGGTTTTGAGAGTGTTAAGAGGAGGATATATATTAATGAATGGTTAAAAAAAGAAGGATTCTTAGAAGTGAGCACTTCCAAAATGAATATTGTACAAAAAATATTACCATCGGCAGAATTTTTCCATAAACTTTTAGTAAATCTTGGATTTAAAAACATTGTATGGAAAATTAAGCATAGTAAATATTTAGAAACCTTAATAAAACTTTTTCCTTCAAGAGATTTATCCTACATGATGACAATTAATTGGGAGAAAACAGAAGCTTATTTTCTAGAGGGCTCTGGAGGGATCATACAAATTAATCTCAGAAATAGGGAGCCCAAAGGAGTCGTTCCTAAAGAAAAATATGACGAAATACGTGAAAATATAATTAAAAAACTGCCCCAGCTTAAAGATCCCAAAACCGGAGAGATTGTATTCAAATTTGTTAAAAAAGGTGAAGAAATCTACGGTAGCTCAAGAGGTGCACCCGACATTATTCTTTACCAAAAAGGGGGATATACTCTATCAGGAAGACTTAACAGATCTAGCCGGATATTTGAGAACGAAACTGAAAGAAATGGTGATCATACTTTGGAGGGTATTATCTGTGCCTATGGAGGAGCAATAAATAATAAAGTGCTTAAAGACGTTGCAGTCTGGGATGTTGCAGCAATCGTTCTTCAATATATTGGTATAGATATCCCAAACTATTTTGATGGACAAACACCAGAAGGTCTATTCAAAAAAGATTTTCTAAAGAAAAGAAGTTCTTATGATTATAAAGAAAAATTAAAAATTAAAAATAGTATAAAGAAATTAATTAAAGAAGAAAAATTTAATGGCTAATAACTTCCACAGACTTCCAAAAAGTTTCAGATTGCCTTAAGATGTGGGATATTTCACTTGACACTTAATCGAGGTGAGGCTGTGAAGATAAAAAAGTCCTATGCTATATGGAGCTTCTATTTTTTGTTTATATTGTCTTTAAGTTTTTCGTGGTATTTAGGATATATTCTAGGAAGTGACGTATTTTTACCTATCGATTTCTACAAATATAATAATATATTACTATACCAATGGATAGAACTTAGACTGGGATTTTCCCCTATCCCATTTTTTAATTCCATAGTACCCTTTGGAGTTATGGGAACGATACTACAATACATTATCAACGATACTTGGATTGTCCACAGAGTACTGATCTCACTTTGTCTTTTTCTTGCTACATATAATTTCTACTATCTTTTAAATAAATTATTAGTAAATTATTATTCTAATATAAGTGAAAGTAAAATAAATACCCGTATCATAAATTTATCTTCATTTCTTGGTGCATTTCTTTATACTTTTAATATTTATATTTTTCTAAAGTATTTTCCTTTTAATTTTACTTATACTATAGCACATGCTATTTTCCCATTAATTGTTAGATACATATTTCTTGAAGAAATTTTTTATAAAAAAACAGCATTAAAAATTAGTCTAGTCTCAATTCTAATTGTTTGTGTGTTTGCAAACCCCCCACTTTACGTACTTGTAATGAGCTACACCATATTTCTTTATTTAGTTATGCTTCTTTTTTTAGTTAAAGAAAAAAGAATCCATATTAGCAAATTATTAGAAAGTACAATCTCTCTAATCGTTTTCATAATTTTACTAAATTTATTTTGGGTAGCGCCCCTCCTGCTGAGCTTCGAGAGCAGTTGGTATAGGAGTCCTCATGAATATATTATGCATTTCCTGTTTAAAAATGCTAAAATCGTTAACATAATAAGATTCCTAGGGTCATGGGCGTTTGATAGTTATGCTTTTGATTCACCGTATTTTCCCTACTATGAGTGGTATAAATCTGGGTTAGCCCTAACACTTTCTTTTACTATTGTCATTATAGTGCTATTAGGGCTTTCGCACAGAGAGTTTTACAGAGATAAAAACTTTAAAATACTTGTTTTAACTTTTTTAATTTCAATATTCTTAGCAAAAGGTGTTAATGAGCCATTTGGTGAAATATACAAGGAAATGCTTTTGAAAATACCTTTTTTTTACTTGTTCAGGGACTCTTGGAGTAAATTTATGTTCCTTTATAGTTTCTCATTTTGCGCATCATTCTCCTATTCTATATCATTTGTTCTACTAATAGTTTGGAGAAAAGTCAAACCAACTAGAAAAGAGAACATTGCCATATTTTTTGCCTATATAATAGTATTACTCACAATCCTCACATACTCTTGGATTATTTTTAATCCTTTACAGGATGATAGAGGTACGTTACCAACTCTTAAAATAGAGATACCGAAGTACTGGTTCGAACTTTCAGACTATATAGAAAAATTTGAAAATCACAGTGATGGAAAAATTCTTGCTTTGCCAAGTAGTTGTAACTATCAAATGCATTATTTTTGGTGGTACGATGGATACTATGGTATAGATCCCACTTTACATTTCGTATTTAGACCACTAATATTTCAAGCTCCGGGAGGATATTTAAAAGTACCACGATCTTCAGAATTTATCGAAATATTTTATAATAACTATCTCAAAACGGACTTTCCGCTCTGGAAACCCCTTGCTCTAATGAATGTCAAGTATATTTTACACAGAAAAGATTTAGATTGGACGCACTTAGGTACAAGAAATAGCCCTGAAGAGCCAAAAGTAGTCAAGGAAAGATTACAAAAAGAACAATGTATTCGCTTAACAGCGTCTTTTGGTAAGTTCGATTTAAAGAAAATCAAGACAGATCAGTATTTCTTAGAAGAAATCGTTCCAAACTACCCCTATTTACTTAATGAGAGCGTTTTAGATTTCTACGAAATCGATAACAACTATACGCTGCCACATATCTTTCCAGCCTCAACGCCAATACTCATAGAAGGTAACATAAGCGAGATGTATTCTTTCATAATCTCAGACTGTTACCAGATAGGTAATAATGCCATCTTTCTGTCAAATCAAACAAACAAAGAACAATGGCAATTCCTTAGGGGATACAACAATACACTCTTAATAGACTTAAAAAAGCCAATTAATGTAACAGTTTACAACGATCGAGAAAAACCGTTTAGCTGGGAAAGTTTGAATAATTCTTCCGTAGAAGCTAGGTACTACACAGGATGGAAGAACGTTGTAAATATAGGCGGCTTGAAAGAGGACACACTGAGCTTCCTCACCTTAAATGCATGTCCATACGAGTTTCCATCCTACTCTCCCGATAAGTGGGACGCCTATATGTCAACACTAATCTACATCAAAACAGGCTTAACACCACTTGAAATTAACGAAATACTTGAAAATGGCACACCGATCAAGGACATCATTGGGATATGGTGGGAAACCGGCTGGACAGGAATGGGAAAACCTGTAAAATTCCCCGTAACAATTCCACCAAATCAGAAGGCTATAATTCAAATAAACCACATTATTGAGGGTAACGTAACTTTATGTGTGCTGGATACAATGAACTTAACTAAGTTGGGCGAAGTTAAAGTGTCTCCTGTAATCACATTCAAAAAAATTAATCCAACAAAATACGTCGTCAAAGTTGAAAATTCTACAGAACCTTTCTTCTTAGTATTCTCTGAATCGTACCACCCCCAGTGGAAGGTATACATCGAAGACAAACCGATCGAATTCAATCAAATAATCGCCAAATACCCGCACGTCAACGTAAAAGAGGCGAAACACGACTGGTATAAGTTCACACCTGAGGATATTACTTTTCTGCTAAAGAAGCCGCAGGATGAAAGATATCATTTTGTTGCAAACGGATATGCTAATGCATGGTACATCGATCCAAAAGACTTTGACAAGGATGGTGATGGAGAATTCGTTGTAATTCTCTACTTCTTGCCTCAATCGCTATTCTATCTCGGTTTGTTTATAAGTGGAGTTACTTTGTTTGTTTGTGTCGGTTATCTGTTCTACGACTGGATGAGAGAAAGGAGAAAGCTGAATTAAAAAAATGAGGCAATTATTACTGGGGATGTACTAGAAAAGCATTCAGTCTTCAACCATCCTGAGAAATTCTTCTGGCTTCAAAATTTTGAATTTGTGTTCTTTAATCTGAAATTTCATGTCTCTGTCTCTCAAATCAAGTAAGTCTCTATCGAGAGTTATCAAAAACCTGCCTTTGAAGCGTAGACAGCATCTAAAAACTTGTTATCCTCCTTATCTCTGCACAGGTCAAACTGCTCGTTTGGGTCTATAGTTTTGGATTTACTCTCGAAAGTATTCATCCAGGACTTCCTTACTAGCATAGTTTTCCAATTTACCATCAATAAGAAGTGAAATTAGCTTATATGAGTCGCCTTTTTTCGACATTAACGCTGCGGCAATGACTGAAGTATCTATTACAACTTTTTCCACTCTTCTCTAGCCTCCTTGACTATTTTGACAACTTCGTCATCTGATAGCAGTGTACCTTTGTTTTCCAATTTCTTTCTGATCTCACCAATTTTTTCCAGAACTTTCTTTTCTTCTATTTTTTTGATTAAAAAGTATTCTCCTATTCTCCAAACAATTACTTTTTCATTTGGATTTATAATTTTTCCCGCTTCCGTCACTTGTACTTCCATGTAAAATAAGTGTCCCCTATACTTTATAAAACTACGCCCAAGGACTCCGATTACAACGTTCATCGGCTGTATTTGTTATCTGTTCTATGATTGAATGGGGGAATGAGACAAGTGGGTTTCTAAAAGTTGAAAGCAGAATAACGTTCTCAAAATTTATAAGTGATTAGGTTAATTCTTTTTGAAGTGAATTGGCATGCCAGAAATTGATGTTGATCTTGTAAACAGGAGGCTTGCTGAGATTAAACAGCTGATTGGTGAGCTCGGAGATATTGTTGAATTGGGCTTGGAGAAATTTTTATCTGACCCATATGTTAGGGATGCGGCAAAGTATAAGTTGATTGTAGCCATTGAAGCTGCCATTTCAGTTTGTAACCACATTGTTGTGAGAGTTGCTAAGGAAATTCCGAGCAGTTACTCAGATTGTTTTATAATTCAAGCATAGAATAATCTCACGGGAATTAGCCGAAAAACTTGCTGATATGGCCAAATTCAGGAATATACTCGTGCACATTTACTGGAAAATAGATGACGAAAAAGCTTATGAAATAATGAAAAAAGATATCTCAGATCTCGAAGAGTTCGTTAAGGAGGTGAAGAATTACGTTAGTAAACAAGGAGAAAGTAAAGAAAAGGATTAGAGAGATTTTGGCTGAAAAGAATGAAATTATTTTCGCATACCTTCTCGGCAGCTTTAGTGAAACCAATTTCAGGGATGTTGACATCGCTGTTTACGTTGACGATAGTAAGGTAAGAGGCTTTTTAGAATACGAAATTAGACTCTCCACAGAAATTGAAAAAAGAGTGAAACTACCTGTAGACGTTAAAGTTCTAAACTCTGCATCTTTAAGCTTTAAATACAAGGCTATAAAGGGCGAACTTTTACTCAGCAAGAATGAAGAAATCAGACTGATATTTATAGAGAGACATTAATGGAGTATTTGGACTTTAAACCAATAGAGGAAAAAATAATTGAGGAAATACTGGCAACATGAATATTGCTAACAGACTGGTGGTCTTGAAATAGTTATCAGATACACAAAACGTTCGAAGACTAAAAGATATCAGCTAACATCTGTGGTATTGGCTGTCTGTTCTACGACTGGATGAGAGAAAGGAGACAAGGTTCTAAAAGTAGAGGAAAAGGTTGAGGAGATTAAGAAGGAAAGCTAAGATCTCCCCCTATTTTGATTTGCTGTATTTGCTTTCGTAACTTTTCACTCCGGTTTTCTACTTTCATTGTCCTCTCAAACAGGTAAAACTACCCAGGGAGCGAAAGTGATTATAATTTTATTCACTACAGCATATTTCTAATCTTTACCGGATACCTCCCTAATAACTCCAGAATTAATTATTCTAAAGCGGAAAAGGGGGTAAATTGTAGGTAAAAGCTTGCTAACTGATTCGAGTCGTCGTATGTTGATTTATTTTAATTTTTCTCTAATCCTCTATAAAATAATACAATCTCAGTGAATTCGAGGTAATAACGTCTAGTAGGACATAAAACGCATTATAGACTATCAAAGAAACTACGAATCATTAGATATCAAAACCAGAAAAAGTTATTAAGTTGAAAAAGGAGTAAATAATATGCAAATAACGCTTGAAACAATATACTCCGAACTCCAAAAGATGAAAAAAGAGATAGAAGAGATTAAGTGGATGCTAATTCCAGAAGAAGAACCAGATGATAAAGAAAAAGAAGTTATAGAAGAATTTCTGCGGAACGAAAAAGAAGGAAAAACTGAATACGTGGATCTCAAGGACCTCATCGAGGAGTGTCAGAGTGAACGTTATTATTGAAAAGAGATTTATAAGAAAATTTAGAAAAATTAACAAAGAATGGAGATCACGAATTTTGGAAGTTCTTAGAAGCTTGTTTTGCAGAAGCGTACGACCCGCTGTGGGCTAGAGCCATGAGACGAAACTGATTTAAAGTTTCTGATGTAAGAATAACGCATGCCAAAGGTGATAGAGGTTATCTACGAGGACGGAGTGTTTAAACCGCTTGAGAAGGTTGATCTGAGGGAGGGTGAAAAAGTTAAGATAAGAATCGAAAAAAAGATAGACTTTGAGCCAATCAGGTTAAAAAAGAAAGTCTCAATTGAAAAAATAAAAGAAATAAGGAGTGAATTATGGACGTCTTTTTAGATACTGGCTTCATCGTAAGTCTTCTGATAGAAACAGACGAAACCGAAAATGCAAGAAAATTCTTTAACCTCAGAACCTTGTTACAAGCATTCGGTTTACGGGGAGACTTTTACGTTGGAATAAAGATAATCGCTAAGGACAGGTTAGGCATTAGAAACCCGTACTCACTCAGGGAATACATCAAGAAGAACGGGTACAATTTTGCAGACGATTTTCTTAACAACATGCACGAGGTTTTCGATGTTCTGGAAGTTATTAACGATGTGAGAGATCTAAAACTTATCGAGAGTATCGCAAAGGACTACCGGCTTTTACCGAACGATGCCCTAATCGCTGCAACATGCAAGTTATTACGGAATAAAGAAGATAGCGACGTTTGATGAAGACTTTAAGAGGGTTGAATTTCTAGAAGTTGTGGAAGTTGAATGATTTAAACGAGTTCTCTTCTTTGCCGAGATTTTGTTATCACCGTGGAAGAGAGAATGTACGGGGGATTTCACAAACTGATTAACGAGGCAACCTCAAGATAGTAGTAAGGTACAAACCGCAGGACTGGTTTGAAACCGGGTTAGTTTATCCCTGCATGACGTTCATCGGCTGTATAGGCTATCTGTTCTATGATTGGAATCAAGGTAGTAATTAAGGTAGAGTAGCTTTTATACCAAGATGGTTTGACCGTTATTTCTGGGATTGATTACGACATTATAATCTTTTATGGCTAGAAAAGAAAAAGACGGCATCAAAGCTCAGGATAAGCTTAAAGCAGAAAACTATTTTAATTTTCTTAAATTAATTGGAGACGTATGCCAGAGCGAATGGTGTTCGGCCATGAAGTACCTAATATTGAAAAGCTCAGGAATCTATCAAAAAAGCTTAAAGAAGAATTCGGAGATAAAGTAAAAGAAGTGATACTGTTTGGTTCGTACGCCAGAGGAGATTTTACCGATGACAGTGATGTAGACATAATTGTAGTTGTAGATGATGACAGAATTGAGAAAGAGGTCAGAAAGATAGCGTATTCGTTCATTCCGGAAGTTGGAAAGCTTATCTCTGTAAAAGTCATCGGGAAAAAAACATTTGAGAGCATGAGGAAAATGGGGTTTTCACTAATCCGCTCTATTGAGAGGGAAGGGATGCAAATTGGATGAAATTGAATTAAGAGTTAAGAAGGCTGAGAAACTCCTCCAAGATGGTAAAAAGAGGCCATAGAAGAATTTCGCGGAAATTCAAGGCTTAAAGTAGGAGCTTTTCTCGTCAAAAGGATTTATACTTCTCAGCCAAAAATTAAAACCCGAGGGATTAATCAAAGAACTTAAAAGTTTGAGACCAAACTAACCAAAGAAGAAATCGATGAATTCTTGGAAGAGAGAAGTTGAATACGAAAAAGTTTATATAATTTGTAATACGGCATAGTATACATGGAAGTAATCAGCCTTAGGATTCCAAAAGATCTTAAAAAGGCTATGAAGGAGATTGAAATCAACTGGAGCGATGAAATAAGGAGATTCATTGAGGCAAAAATTAGAGAATACAGAAGGAAGAGGGCATTGGAAGAGATAGATACCATGCTCTCAACCTTACCGAGAGTGGAGAAGGGAACCGCAAGAAATTACGTGAGGGAGGATCGTGAAGGTAATTGATGCTTCATCGCTGGCTAAATACATTCTAAGAGAGGATAACTGGGATAAAGTCAGAGCGTACCTACTAAACGAGCCTTATTCTCTAACTTTAGCTTTAGCTGAGGTTTCAAGTGCGATTTGGAAGCATTGCTTGCTCTATAAGAAGGCATCCTACGAAGAAGCAAAAACCATGTTCAATGCATTGAAAAAGCTCGGAGATGTCGTAGTTTTCGAACCTTTTGAGAAATATCTTGAAGATGCCATCGAGATTTCGATTGAAGAAGGAATAACTGTTTACGATGCCCTATACTTAGCTCAGGCAAAGGTGTTCGGTTGCCTTTTGACAAGCGACGAAAAACAGTGGGAAATTGCAAATAAGACGGGAATTCAATCAGAATTTATCGAGTGATTTTCTTCGACGAAGAAGGGATGCAAAAACAAAGTTAGCACGAGCTTTTGGATGAGCTTGGTAATGATAAAAAAGCTTGAAAAAGCAGTAGAAGGCTACAAAAAGATGAATAACCTACTAAAAATAACATACTCTAAAGTACGATGCCCCAAAGTTCGTTAACAAATTTTCTCAGGCAGAGACACGCAAACCAACAAAAACAAGCCGCCGGCGGGATTTGAACCCGCGACCTGGTGATTACGAATCACCCGCTCTACCAGCTAAGCCACGGCGGCATCTAAGGTTGAGAAACCCAGTGATGTTAAAAATTTTTACCCTTGATACCCCTGATAATGCCGACTATAAATTCCGCAAGCCTTTCGATGTCATGCTTCCTGAACGTCTTGAAACCGGGCACATCAGAATCGGATACCACCGCTATGATGTTACCAGAAAATTTCTCCAGCCTTGGATTAGCTTCGTCTAAGACGACTATTTTGTCCGTGGGCTCGCTGCTGAAGCCTTCTGTTAGCACAACGTCGTAATCCTCAAAAAATCGACAGATTTCCTCTAGCTTCATACCTCTCCCCAGAATCATGGCAGTTTTATCGTTTGAAACTATAGCAACGTCCGCTCCGCTCTGCCATATTCTGTGGGAATCCTTTCCTTCTTTATCTATTTCAAAATCCCTAGCGTGTTTGATAACGGCTATTCTAAAACCCCTTTGCTTTAGAATCGGTACTAGTCTTGTTATTAGCGTAGTTTTCCCGCTGCCCGAATGTCCAACTATGCTGATGAGGATCATACAAATCTAACGGTTTCGAGGTTGTGAGGAGCCCGGGTTTCGATGCGGTACGTTTTGTAGATGCTCGAAGCAAGTTCAACGCACTTGTTTTCGTCTCCATGCACGGTTATGACCTTCTCCGGTTTGAAGCTCAGAGCTCTAATGTAGTTAATCAGTTGCTTTCTGTCTGAATGGCCCGAGAAGCCGTCAACCGTTTCTACTCTCATGTTTACGTTGACCACCTCCCTCTTCCCGTTGCTCGGGAAGGGTATTTCCCTCCAGCCTTTCTGCACTCTCCTTCCGAGCGTTCCTTCAGCCTGATAGCCGACGAATATGAGGGTGTTCCTCTCATCTTCTGCCAGCCTTCTGAAGTACTCCATAACCGGCCCGCCGTTTAGCATGCCCGACGTTGCGAGGATTATCGAGGGAGATGGATCATCGATCACTTCCTGCCTCTTCGATGGAGAATCCACTTTGACGAAGCTCTCGCTTATGAACGGGTTTATGCCGTGATGGAATATCAAGTCCCTAAGCGAGGCGTTGAGGTATTCTGGATAAGCGGTATGGATGGCTGTAGCTTCGTATATCATGCCGTCGAGGTAAACCGTAACCTCTTCGAGCTTCTTGTTTCTTATTGCCTCTTCAAGGGCTATCATTACCTCCTGGCTTCTTCCAACCGCAAATGTGGGGATTAGAACCTTCCCTCCCCTCTTCAGCGTGTCGTTTATTATGGCTATAAGTTTCTCCTCGGCCTCCCTCCTCGTTGGCTGGAGGTCGTTGCTACCGCCGTAAGTAGCTTCCATTATCAGGGCTTCGAGGCGTGGAAAATTCGTTTCGGCTCTATCAAACAGCCTGGTCCTTTCAAATTTGAAATCTCCAGTGAATGCTATGTTGTACAAACCCTCGCCTATGTGGAAGTGGGCTATCGCAGAGCCAAGGATGTGGCCGGCATTGTAAAACGTAAGCCTGACGTCAGGGCTTATGTCTGTAACAACTCCGTAGTCAAGGGTTATCGTGTGTTTAAGGGCTTCGCGTATGTAAGAGGATTCGTAGGGCGTAACGGTTCCTTCGCGTGAAGTCACTTCAATGAAGTCGAGCTGTAAAAGCACCATCAGGTCTCTTGTCGGTGGTGTGAGGTATATCGGCCCCTTGTAGCCGTATTTATAGAGTATTGGAACCAGTCCGCAATGATCGAGGTGTGCATGCGTAATAACGACAGCATCGATGCTGTCGAGGGGTTGAACTTCCGGCACGTAGAGGTATGGGGAGTGCTGGATGTTGCTTACGTTAACGCCGCAGTCAACGAGTATCTTACTTTCAGGAGTTTGAAGCAGGTAGCAGCTCCTTCCTACTTCCCTCGACCCCCCAAGGAAGGTTACTCTAACCCACTTCTCCTCATATAGCGTTCCCCTGTGTATTCTTTCCCCTATTCTCCGCAGAATTTCCTTCCTCTCATCCTTTACTCCTAGGAGATACTGCCTGATGTTGTCAACGGTCTTCGACTTGATGGGCGGAGTTCTCATCACCTTCGGACTCCAGCCCACCGCCTTCATTATCTCTCGTAGCGTTGCACCTTGCTTGCCTATTACAACTCCAGGCTTTTCAGCCTCTATTATCACCTCTCCGTTCTCTTCATCGAAGAAGAAGCTGGTAATTTGGGCATCTTCCGGCACTATCTGCCTTATAATTTCCTTAGCCTCTTCGGGCGGCTTGAGACTCTTTGGATCTGGCCTAATGAGTATTCTCTTCCTTAAGTCCTTGGCGAGCTTCTTGACTATGTCTCCACTCTCTGCAAGTTCCTGCGGGTTTTCTACGTAGATGACGAGCAATGGCCCTTCAAAATCTATGTTTTTTACGCGGATTTCCCTTGGAATCGTCCTTAACACTTTTTCTTTCAGCTCTCTAAGCCTATCACTTGCCATGGGCTTTTCAACTATTTTATTTTCTTGAAAACTTCTTCAGAATCTCGTCTATCTCTTCAGGTTCGAGCTGCACGTATTCACCTTCGGTTATTTTTACAGCATCTATCCCATCGCCTGAAGCGGAGTCCCTCTTCATCGCAGAAAATACGGCCCTTATGGCAAGTTCCAAGCCCTCAGCAGTCGTTATGTCCGGGCTGTACCTGTCTTCAAGAACTCCGTATGCAGTCATGCTTCCCGAGCCCGTCGCTACGACTTCCTTCTCCTCTATTGCACCGCCTATCGGATCAATTGAGTAGATACTGGCTCCTCTGCTGTCAACACCGCCTATTAAGAGCTGGACAAAGTACGGAAAGTATCTAACGGAATTCAAGATGTTCGAAAGCATGGTTGCTATTGCCTTAACCGTTGGTTTTTCTTCCTTTCTTATCTCATATAGGTTCGCTTCCACTGTGATAAGCCTTGCAAGAAACTGCGCATCTCCAACACTACCGGCTGTGGTCATCGCAACCCTGTCAGCGACGCGGTAGATCTTCTTAGCTCTTTTGCTAGCTATGTAGTTGCCTATCGTAGCCCTTTTTTCCGTTGCAAGCACCACTCCGTCCTTGCAAATCAAACCGACAGTTGTGGTTCCTTTAAATACCATATCCTGTACGTCCTGCATCATATTCTTTCACTTCTCAGTTATTTTTGATTCTAGGCTTTCTGGCTTGAGGCCTTAAAAAAGCCACTTAAGGCTAGCGTAACTCTTTCTAACAATTTTTAAACTTTTCGCTCTCTTGCATTTGAGCTTCCTTGATAGGTTCTCGGTATTTTGTTAGCTGTTGATGCCTTTCTCGGTTGCGAGGCATACCTTCCACTTCTTCCTACCCTTCTATTAGCCCCGTTTCCAGCATTCGATACGCTCATTATTTATATTCTAAATAATTAATGAAAAACAAAATTAAAGTTTACATTTTTATTCTAATTGGACGAAGCGGGGCACAGCAAAGCATAAATATTTGATAGTTTGTCACTTAGACTCAAAGTTTCAAAATGTCAAGGTGAAAGTATGAGCGAGATCGGGAAGAGGATAAGGTTGGAGAGAATAATAGACAGAAACAGCGGAAACACCGTAATAGTCCCGATGGACCACGGACTGTCCATGGGCCCCATAGAGGGGATCGTAGACATGCCCAAAACCATAAACGCAGTTGCCGAGGGTGGAGCGAACGCCGTTGTAATACATAAGGGAATCGTACCCTTTGGCCATAGAGGATACGGAAAAGATGTTGGGCTGATAGTACATCTAAGTGGTTCAACATCGCTCAGCCCTGATCCGAATGAGAAGGTGCTCGTTTGCAGCGTTGAGGAGGCGATAAAACTTGGAGCTGATGCTGTAAGCGTACACATAAACGTAGGGAGTAAAACTGAGGCGGAGCAGCTCGCTAAACTTGGAGAAGTGAGCAGAGCATGTAAGGAGTGGGGAATGCCTCTACTTGCTATGATGTACCCGAGGGGCGACGGAATAAACCAGTTCGATGAAAAAGCAGTTTCGCTGGCAGCAAGAGCCGGAGCTGAACTCGGTGCAGACATAGTTAAAACGAACTTCACTGGCAGCGTCGACTCGTTCAAGCGGGTTACCGCAGGCTGTCCTGTGCCTGTTGTGGTTGCCGGCGGGCCAAAGATGAAGAGCGAAGAAGATATACTGAAAATGGTTGAGATGGCGATGGAGGGAGGAGCAAGGGGTGTAGCAATAGGCAGAAACATATTCCAGGCCAACGATCCAACGAGGATGACGAAGGCCATTGCGATGATAGTCCACGAAAATGTCAGCGCAAGGGAGGCTTTGGAGTTTCTGAGGAGTGAATGACTTAAACTCCTTAAATTTTTTTCAAACCAATTTTTTAGTTACAACTCACTACAACTCAGCAGACTCCCAAGAATAGTTTTGCAACGAATAAATCGGCAAATCGATAACCAAAGACTCAAAACCATTTTATACCACGCAGATTACTTGTAGCCATGATAGCCGACGTTTACATAGAGCTTAAAGAGGGTGTGGCGGATCCCGAAGGAGAAGCTACGAAAAAGGCTTTGCGTTTGCTCGGTTTTAAAAACGTAAAATCCGTCTCCTCGAGAAAGGTTTTCAGAATAGAGATCGATGCAAGGAGTAGAGAGGAAGCTGAGAGGGAAATTAGGCAAATGTGCGAAAAACTCCTCGTTAACCCTGTTATTCAAAATTACAGCATAAGGTGGGTGGAGTAATGCTCTACCGCAGAGCAAACACGCCTTTTGAGCTTTATGAGATTAACATACTAGAGGCGAGCGACGAAGAGCTCGTCAAGATCAGCGAAGAATTGGGCCTAGCGCTAAACCTGGATGAAATGAAGAAAATAAAGGCCTACTTCTCAAAAAAAGGTAGAAATCCGTATGACATAGAACTGCAATCCATCGCCCAAGCTTGGAGTGAGCACTGCTGTTACAAAAGCTCGAAGTGCTACCTTAAGCAATTTTTATTCGATATAGATGCAGAGTACGTAATTTCTGCCATAAAAGAAGATGCCGGAGTCGTTGAGTTCGATGAAGAGTACGCATACGTTGTAGCTCTTGAATCCCACAATCATCCTTCAGCAATAGAACCCTACGGTGGAGCAGCAACCGGCATAGGCGGAATTCTTCGCGATGTTCTCTGCATGGGTGCTCAGCCCGTAGCCCTTGTAGACCCCCTCTTCTTTGGAAGACCCGATACAGCTAGCAACGAAATACCCAAGGGAACTAAACACCCCCTTTACCTTCTCTCCGGAGTTGTGGCTGGCATAAGGGATTACGGCAATAGAGTCGGCATACCCACAATTGCGGGAATGGTTTTCTTCGATGACGCATACCTAACGAACTGCTTGGTTAACGTCGGATGCATAGGTATTGCAAGGAAAGACAGAATAATTCACAGCAAGGTTGGCGGAGCGGGGGACCTCTTCGTTCTTGTCGGAGGCGCAACAGGCAGAGACGGCATACACGGAGTTACCTTCGCTTCTGCTGAACTTGAGGAGGAGAGCGAGGAGAAAGCGAGGAGTGCAGTACAGCTAGGAAATCCGATTATGAAGGAGCCCCTCATTCACGCATGCCTCGAAGTTGTGGAAAAAGGGCTGCTTACAGGCATGAAAGACCTTGGTGGAGGGGGCTTAAGCTGCGTTGTTGGTGAGATGAGCTTGGCTGCTGGATGCGGGGCTGAAGTTTGGCTTGAGAAGGTGCCGCTGAAAGAGAAGGACATGGCTCCATGGGAAATCTGGATTTCTGAAAGCCAAGAAAGGATGATGCTGACCGTTAAGCCGCAGCACGTTGATGAAGTGCTGTACATCTTCCAGAAATGGGATGTGCCGGCAGTAGTGGTTGGAAGGGCAACCGACGATAAAATCCTCAGAATATACTACCACGGCTACAAGATCTACGAAATGGACATAGAATTTGTTGTCTCAGCTGTTGAATACTGCAGGCCGTACGTGATAAAAGAGGTGGAAGCTGTTGACAACGTTAATGAAGCGGACTTGGAGAGAACGCTGCTCTCAATGCTCTCCCATTATAATATAGCGAGCAGAGAGTGGATAATCAGGCAGTACGATCACGAAGTTAGAGCCTCAACGATTGTAAAACCTCTCCAGGGAAGGATTAACAGAGAAGGGCATGGAGACGCTGCAATCATAAAACCAACCGAATCCTGGAGGGGCATCGCTGTAACAGCCGATGTCAACCCATGGATGACCGCAGTAGATGCGTACTGGGGAACAGCCTCAGCCTTCGATGAAATGGTGAGAAACCTCATTGCAGTTAATGCAACCCCCCACAGCTTTGCCGATTGCTTGAACTTTGGAAATCCGGAAAAACCAGAAAGAATGGGAGGATTTGTTGAGAGTGTAAGAGCTTTGGGCTGGATGGCCAGGAACTTCGGCTTGCCGTGCGTAAGTGGTAATGTTAGCTTTTACAACGAAACGCCCCATATGAGTGTTCCTCCAACTCCAACGCTGATGGGTATTGGAATTGTAGAAGACGTTAGAGATGC
>Ga0190367_1000288_pt1 | contig 38202 bp, 35 predicted proteins | sample 4872181011_MG_FD_171838 | JGI IMG/M metagenome (GOLD analysis project Ga0190367, IMG submission 171838) | Hydrothermal vent microbial mat bacterial communities from Southern Trench, Guaymas Basin, Mexico - 4872-18-10-11_MG | ecosystem: Environmental > Aquatic > Marine > Hydrothermal vents >... | reverse complement strand
GAGGGGGGTTAGCGGGGGGCTCCCTCCTGACGAGACCACTACGTGAGGTGCCCCGCTCCCTGAGGAGCAGAAACAGGCAGGGGACTCTTTGGCCGCCCTCAGGCCTCGCTCGGCTTTCTCATCCAGCGCTGACTTTGACCTTGACGATGGTCTGGGCATGGCATAGTGGGCAGAACCTCGGCTCCCTCTCACCTTCGTGCTCCCATTCGTAACGACACTTAAGGCATCTCCACTTGGCCATGCCGTCCTCACCCGGGGGTGCCGTGCCCCGAGGAGGTTATAGCTTTTCCCGCTCGGGGAGGCAGCCGCAAGCTTATCCGGTAGGCCGCGGATGAGGGCGAGGGACGGGTCTTGGTGGAGAAGCACGATGTGCTGGTGGTAGGGGCTGGCACGGCTGGCTGCACGGCCGCGAGAGCTGCTGCCGAGAGGGGCTTAGATGTGCTCCTCCTGGAGCTCAAGCCCGAGGAGCGGATAGGCGAGAAGGTGTGCGCTGACGCCATAGGGAAGCACCACTTCGACAGGCTGGGCATGGCCTATCCAAGCGGTGAGGAGCTGAGGACGCGTGTCAGAGGGATCCGCGTTTACTCGCCCAGCAAGGCCGTCAGCTACTTCGTGCCGGGGGAGGGCTTCATACTGAACAGGAGGGCCTTCGGCCAGAGGCTCTTGAGGGAGACCCTGAACGCTGGGGCCGAGCTGAGGGACCGCGTGAAGGTGCTGGGGCCCATCGCGAAGGACGGCTTCGTGATGGGCGTGGAGGCGAGGGACATGCGCACGGGCTCCAAGCTGGCCTTCTACGCAGAGGTGGTGATAGATGCCAGCGGCTTCTTCCCGGCCGTGAGGAGCAAGCTCCCGCCCGAGGCTCGTATGCCCAAGCGCCTCGACCCGCGGGATTACTGCGTGGGCTACCGGGAGGTGAGGGAGCTGGCTGCCGAGCCTGAGGAGCCAGATGCCTGCCTCATCTTCCTCAGCAACGAGCTCGCGCCCGGGGGCTACGCCTGGATATTCCCCGCTGGCGGCAACCGGGTGAACGTGGGCTTGGGCGTCCAGGCATCGCGGGGCCGCATCAACCCAAGGGAGCTCCTCTACGAGAAGGTGCTCAGGTGGTCCATCTTTAAGGGCTCCCGTGTACTGGAGGCTGGCGCCTGGTTCATACCGACCCGCAGGCCCCTGGACACCATGGTGTGGAACGGCCTCATCGTCGTTGGCGATGCCGCCTGCCAGGCCAACCCGCTGCACGGAGGAGGCATAGGGCAGTCGCTCCTGGGGGGCTCCCTGGCTGGCGAGGTGGTCTCCGACGCCCTGGAGGAGGGTGATGTGAGCACCAGCTCCCTCTGGCCCTACAACGTGGAGTTCATGCGCCTCATGGGGGCTAGGAACGCGGAGCTAGATGTCTTCCGCTGCTTCCTGCAGAGGTTAAGCGATGAGGAGATAGACTACGGCATGAGGAAGCGCCTCATAAGCGAGGAAGACCTGGCCATGGTATCTGAGGGGAGGCCGCTGGCCCTTGGGAGATGGGAGAAGCTGGCAAGAGGGCTTAGGGCTCTCGGCAGGCCTGGCTTCCTGATGCGGCTATCGCGCGTCCTGGGCCTCATGCGGGCCGTTCATGAGCACTACGCTGCCTACCCACGCGAGCCCGAGGGCCTGGGAGCCTGGCAGAAAAAGGCGAGCGAGCTCTTCGCTACCGCCTGGCGGCTCTGAGGCTGGTGGCCGGAGAGGCGCCATTTACTCCTCGGCCTCAACGGTTATGGCCTCGGCTGGACAGTTCTCCACGCAGGCCTCGCAGAGGAGGCACTCCTCTGGCTTGACGGGCACGGACTTGGGCGGGTCCCCCTGGAGCTCGTAAACGCCCACCGGGCATACGTCAATACACGTGCCACAGCCCGTGCACTTCTCGGGGTCCACGGTGATCTTGGCCATCTCCCATCGCCCCCACACCACCGGCTAGGTGGGGCATTTAAGGGTAAGGAGCTTGAGGGCGGTTGAACCATCAGGAGACCAGCTCCCTCAGCCTGAGCAGAACCTCCTTTATGGCCACTTGAGCTCGGTCCTCGCTGCGCCTCAGCTCCCTGAGCCTCTGCCGGTAGGCGCTCAAGCTGATAGCCTTCCTGGCCAAGCGGTCCTCAAGAGAGCGCCTCTCCCTCTCCACGCTCGCCAGCTCCAGCTCAGCTACCTCAAGGTCCGTGAGGAGCTCGGCTACCCTGCCCCCTAGCCCGCGGAGTTCCTCCAGCAGAGAGCGCACCTTCTTCTCAAGGCTCTCCATCTCGCTCCTCAGGACCCTGGCCCTCGCCTTGAACTTGCGTCTCGATATGCGCCTCTCCCTCAGGGCCTCCCTGAGGGAGGCCAGCTCGCTCCTCGCCCTCATGCGCCTCTCGTAGGCCTCGGTGAACTCCAGTATCTTCTCCGCGGCCTCCGGCGATATGGCCACCAGGGGCGCTGCGGCCGCTGGCGCCACGGCCATGAGCTTCACCAGCACGCAGCCCACCAGGCCCGCCAGCCCAGCCCACAAGGTGGGCCAGAAGGAGGGCCAGAAGATGGAGTAAGAGAAGGACACCACCAGCTCCGTGGTATCCGTGGGCAGGAAGGGGGAGAAGGAGAAGCCCACCACGGGCCTCAGGCCCCTGCTGACGTAGCTCACCTCGGGCGAGCAGGTGCCGGGGGAGGCGCCCTCGGGCAGGAGCACCTTCACCAGGAGGTGGGCGGTTGGCCAGCTGACGCCCTCGCTGGCCGCGATCCTGAGCTCGTAATCCGATAAGCCCTTCCTACTCACATGCTCTTCCCAGAGGAGCTCGTAGGAGACCGTCAGCTTCAGGAGCTCGCCCATCTTCACCACCCCCCTCAGCGTTACCTCTACCTCCTGGAGCTCCCCGGACCTCCTAGTGGAAATCTTCAGCTCGCCCATGGGGTCCTCGGCTCTCACGTTCTCGGCCTCGGCTGGCAGGTAGAGGTAGAGCTTGCGCACGTCCCCGTCCACCTGGCTCAGGAACTCGTAGTGGTCCGTGGTCGTGAGCCTGCCGAAGGACGTGAGGCTGATCTCCCTCACCAGGCTTGGGCAGCGGAAGAAGGACACGGGGTTAGCTCGCGTGAAGGTGATCTCCATGGAGGTGGCCGTGAACTCCTCGATGCCCGCGGCCTCGTGCGTAATGCACCAGCAGCCACCCTCCTTCTTGGCCTTGGTCTCCACGCCCTCCGGTGCCTCGGCCCTCGGGACGGTGGTCTTGGGCGGCATGATGGCCTTGAAGTCCACGTGCCTCAGCTTGAGCGAGGAGCACGGGTAAACCGGCACCTGGAGCCTGTGCTCGAAGTCTCTGGTGCTGGCCCTGTAGGCCACGGAGAGCGTGCCGTTCAAGACCATCTCCACCGACAGCTCGACCTCATCGCCCTTCCTCAGCTCGACCGTCCCGGGGAGGCTGATGAGGAAGCCCCAGAAGTCCAGGTCCCCAAGCCTCAGCTTATCGGAGTGCTCAAGCTCCACCCCCTCCGCGAGGTTCCGGGCGCTGAAGTAGAGCAGCTCGACCCCGTTCTCCTCAGCCCAGCCCAGCGGCAGGCCGTAGAGGAAGGAGGAAATCCTGGCCTCTCCCTCAGCCGCCAGCGTTACGTTGTCCTTTATGATAAGGAGGGTGTAGTTGAGGAGCACCACCCTGCTCACGTCAGCCGTGATGTTGACGTGCTCCAGCGGGAACTCAGCGGGCTGGCCCAGGGATGAGGAGCACCACCCGGTCCCGATTCCCGCTCCTTCTGTGCCCGGCGACTGGAGCACCGCATGGACCACGGGAGCCAAGACCAGAGCGAGGAAGGCGAGCAGCAGAGCAGCCGAGGTCAGCCTCTTGAGCACCGCTGGCCTACCCCCACGAGCGGGAGTGCCCGCTCCTGCTTTTTAAGCTGATGTGTAGGCCCCAAGCCCGCGCCCCTTTAGGTCTAGGTATCTCGCGGCCACCACGGCCCTCTTCAGGCCTATGATGCGGGCCAAATCCCATACATCGCGTATCTCCTGCCCACGGGCCCTGAGTGCCAATATGCGCTTGGCGGCCACGGGCCCTATGCCGGGCACCCTCACCAGCTCCCAGAAGCCCGCGGAGTTGGGGTCTAACGGGAACCTATCGGCCTGGAGTTCCGCCAGGGCCACCTTCGGGTCGCGGTCCGGCAGGCGGCCATCGGGCCCTACTAGCTCGCCCAGCTCGGCAGAGCTGATGCCATAATCCCTCAGCAGGAAGGAGGCCTGGTAGAGCCTGAGCACGCGGCTCCTCGGGCAGGGTTCACGGCCCTCAAGAGGTGTGCCCCTCACGGGCTCAAATGGGCTGAAGTAAACGCGCCTCAAGCCCAGCCGCTTGAACAGCCATTCCGTCGTGGATAAGAAGTCCAGGTCGCTGTCTTCAACGGCCCCCACCACCATCTGGGTGTCCAGGCCAGCCCTACAGGCGCCATATGGTCGCGAGCCAGCCTCCCTGGCCGCTCTCTCTGCCTCCTCCTTGGCCCACTCCATCCTCTTCAGTATGTCCTCCCTGAAGGACCCCTTGTCCGGGCATATCTCCTCGAACACATCGGCCGAGGGGGCCTCAAGGTTCACGCCCATCCTGTCCGCCAGCTCGGCAGCCTCAGCCACCAAGTGCCTGCTCACTCCGGGCATGAGCCTGAGGTGCATGTAGCCTGTGAAACCCATGGACCTGAGGGCTCTAGCGGTCTCAAGTTCGAGTTCGACGGAAGAGTCCGGATCCCTCGGTATGGAGGAGCTGAGGAAGACGCCTTCTATGATCCCCTCACGCCATAGCTTGACTGCTATTCCAGCTAGCTTATCGGGCCTCCAAGCCCTCTTCTCCTGGGCCGAGAGGCACCTGAGAGGGCAGTAGAGGCATTCGTTCCGACAGGAATTGGTCATAAGGGTCTTAAGGAGCCTTACTCTACATCCCCTGGCCGATGCCTCGTAGAGGGGCACATAACAGCGGTCCCACTTAGAGGCTAGGAGAAGTACCCTCCACTTGTGGCTCAGGGGCAATACGGCCACCTACTTCCACCTCGCTGAGGAGTCATAAAAAGTGGGCTCGGGTCAAGGGGGAGAGGGAACTTATGATGGGTAGAGGAGAGACAAAAAAAGGGTTCGGGCTCCCTCGTCAGGAAGCGGGATATCTTCTTCCGATCAAGCTGGCGGCTGCTAGCGCTACTGCTATGACTCCTAAGATCGTGCCCGTCAGACCGGTGTAGGGGGCTGCTGCGGTTAATGGCTGCGGCGGTGATGGTGGCGGCGGCTTCGGCTCCACGTGGAAGGAGCCCAGATAGAGCGATGATGACATGCCGTTGGGATCGGTGACCGTCACGTAGACATCGTAAGTGCCAGTGGGCTTATCCTCCGTTGAGTAGACATAGGTCCACTCAGGCCCGTAGCCCGTGAGGGTTACCACATCTACCTCGCCGTCCGGCCTCACGATCCTTATCTCAGCCGTCAGGAGCTCTCCATCGGGGTCGCTGGCCGTGAAGCCGAGGGTGACGTTCTCCCCCTGGGTGACTATGACCGGTGATATAGCTGGGCTGCCACCAGGCCCGATGGTCGGCGGCCTGCTGACGCACTCGACCACGCCCACTAACAGGCTCGTCGTGGTGCCGAGCGTATCTGTCACGTTGGCGTAAACCTTGTAAGCGCCTATCGTCGTGGCTGTGAAGGAAGCGCTCCAATAGCCGTTCTCGCCGAACGCCTCAAGCTCCATCCACGTGTCCTCCGGGGTTAGGACCGCGATGGCCACGTCGAGCTCGTAGTAGTCCTCTGGGTCCCACGCCCTTATTTCCACGAGTGCCGTCTCGCCCTTGTAGAGCTTGGCAGGCTTAACCTCAGCTTCGGTTATCTGCGGTGGGTAGTTGACCACGAACCATGTGGTGGCCTCAGTGGAGAAGCCTGTTATGTCCGTGGCCGTCACGAACACCACGTAGGTCCCGCTCTTAACGCCTGGGAGCGGCTTCCAAGTGGCCACGTAGATTCCCATGACCGAGTTGTAGGCGAAGTCCAACGTGCAGATGGGGGTGTAGTTACCGCAACAGTAGTATGCTATGTAGCCAGTCACGGTTATGCTGGCTGTGCCGGTCATGTCATCCACGGCCCTCACAGCCACGCGGACCTCCTCGCCCGGCGTTATGACAGCCCCTGCCTCGGGCGTTATGCTCTCTATGGTTGGGGGCAGGTTGGACTTGGCGGTGCAGAGGTATGATAGGAGGTTGCCCGTCCAGGTCTCTATGGTCCACGGGTAGTTGTGGCTTGGGGCTTCGAAGCCTGGGTCAGGCACGCCGAACAGCCAGGCCATGAGGAACGTGAACCAGTCGCCATACTCAAGCAGCTCTGGCGTGAAGTGAGCGCTGCCGCTCGCCAGAACGACACGCTTGACCACGTTCAGGCCGAGCACGAGCTTTTCAACCGTCACGACAGCTGGCCCGAAGGCCCCTTCGGGCGCCACGGATGGGGAGTAGGGCGGTATGTCATTGATGCCCATGGCCACTATGGTCGGCATGCCCACGACCCAGTCGGCCAGCTCCAGGCTGGCGCAGTTCACCCAGAGGAACGGCACGGCGCCCACGTAGCGACCGAGTATCTGGAAGCCAGGCAGGGCTTCAACTCCAGCATTTATCTCGTGCTCGAAGAGCTGTGAGTCGCTTATGGACCAGTCCACGAATCTGCACGGGTAGGTCTCCAGGAAGTGGGCGTGCTCGTAGGCCCACTCGGGTATGAAGGCGTTCGCGTCATAGCCGTAGAAGCCGCTGAGGATGAGTAGGCCACCGCCGTCCTCGACTATGGCGGCCGTCAGGTTCCAGTAGTTGGCGTAGGCGAAGGTCGGGAAGCAGCTGCCATACTGCAGGTCTGTCAGGTCAGCATACCAGAGCGGCCAGTCTGGCCAAGCCGACGGGTTGGCCTCTATCAAGGCGCCGTATTTAGCCATCATCGTGTTCCAAGAGTTGACTATGGAGGGCACGACCTCCCACGGGTGAGCGGTCTCGACTATCGTGTAGACGTCCGTATACCACCACCTCGTCAGCGTGTACCACAGCGGGTCGAGGTCGAAGCCGCTGCGGGCCGCATAGACCCAGAGCCAGAAGTAGTCGTACTCCAGCCACCACCAGCTGTAGATGTCGTCATATAATACCTTGCCGAGCGGGAGCTCAATTCTGAAGCTGAGGGGCATCTCGGCGACCGGGGTCGTGCCGTTGTAGAGCACTATGCTGCCCGTGTACAGGCCGGGCGGGGCGTCCTCGGGTATGCATATCAGTACGGGCGCCTCGGCGTGGCCAGGCAGGGCCGATATGTTGCCCAGATGGTACTCATCGCCCGTGGCCGTCCACATGTAGCCGAAGAGGTTGAAGCCTGTGTGGCACGATGTGAGCGGCGGCGTCATCGGGCTTATGGTGGCGAAGCTAACTATCTCGCCCACCTTGCCTTCGATCACCAACCTGGCTTCATAGAGGTCCCCGCTGGTCGCGATATCGGCCGTGAACATGTTGAAGTCGCCTGGGAACTTGGCCACGTAGGGAGCGCTGTACTCGTTGTAGCCCTCCTCGGGCAGGATGGCCGTGAGGACCGGGCTGTCGCCTTCCCTTGGCGTCTTACTTATGATGGTGATGTCCGGGTAGCACCAGAACGGCTTAAGCTCGCCGTAGGGCGGCCAGAGGAATATCCACCACTCGGGCCTGCACCAGCCCGTGAATGCCACGTTGTTCTGCGTGGCCTCCCAGAACCTAGCCGCACCGGGGGCTATCCAGTAGGCATCTACCCACGCGACCAAGTGGACGCGGTCAAAGGCGAGTGTGCTGTTCACGTGGAACGTGAATTCGAGTGTTATGGACTGGCCTGGCACCAGCCATAGCTCCCCGGCGTAGACGGTGTCGTTGCTGAATATGAGGGCCCCATCGCTAAGCCTGTAGGCCCTTACGTGGACGGCATCGATCGTGCCATTATAGGCGCCGAGGTTGGTGACCGTGACGGTGACCGTCACGGTATGGCATGGCTCCGCATAGGTCGAGTAACTCATCTCGATGGCGAGGTCGGCCCTGCGGGCTACGTCGTCCACGTAGAGGAAGTACTTGAATATGTTGTGAGCCAGCGCGTCGTTCTCGGGCACAGTTATGCCAGGCGTCCACCAGTCGGGGTCACGGAACATGTAGTAGTCGACCGCCACCACTACCTTGCCCTTGCCGTACAGGCCGTCCACCACGATGGGCCAGTAGCCAGTCTCGGACCAGCTGCCGTAGTCTGGGTGCCACCTGGTGAAGGTGCCGTTCAGCCAGGCAACGACTGTTAGGGTCGGGTTGATGTCCGTCCTGAGGGTCATGTTAGCGTGGAACCAGTGCACGAAAAGCCTGTCCACGTTCCTTATGTAGTCCCTCTGAGCCACGGCAGCGTCCGTTATGAACCAGTCGGTCACATTCTCTGTGTAGTCCATGACGTGCACGTCACCGAAGATGTCCTGCCAGACGATGCCGAAGGCGCCCGTGAGCTCCGTGTAGTTCAGGTCCACGTAGCCCAGGCCCATGTCGGCCACCATGTGGGCGCTGCCGAGGAGGAGCAGGCGGCCACCGTAGTACACGTAGTCAGGCAGCACAGCAGCCAGGCTCTCGTAGATGGCCTCCCTATCGGCCACCATGCCGTAGAACGGCGTGTAGAGGAACAGCGGGTCGGTGTAGTCTATGTACCTCTCGTCCTCGTACCAGAGCGGGCTGGACAACATGAATATGTCATACTGCATGAGCTCCTCGAAGCGGTACGTGTACCACCAGTTGCCCATGTCGTCCTTGTGGAAGTAGACCACGCGGTAGTACTCGGGCCCGCGCGGGTCATATTCGAGCGTGAAGAACGGGTACCTGAAGAAGATGCGGTAGCCCTGCTCATAGAGCTCACGCCACAGCGTCGAGAAGTACTCCTCGGTGACGCAGACGTATCTGTAGTACTCATCGCCCCTCTCGGGGTCGAACATCAATTCATAGTAGTACGGGTCATAGAACCTCAGCGTGCAGTCCACGAGCACCTTCATGCCGTAGGCGCCCCTAGCCAGCCTGAGGGGCGCGTCGAGGAACCACCTGATGATGAGCTCGCCCATCGCCAGGTTATCGGCCGCGTACATGCCCCTGTCGGTCAGCGTGTCGTCATCGGCTACCACGACCACTTTGCCGCCAGCAGGGCTCTCGTAGGCTGCCACGGTCGGGAAGTGCGGGTCGTAGGCCACCACTACAGCGGGCTCCTCGACCACCAGGCTGGCCTTCGGGCAGGCTAGGTAGAGCTCATCGGCTATGATGGACCAAGTGCGGTCATAGAGCGTGGTCGTGTAATTGGCGATGGGGTGCGTGGTGTTTACCGCCGTGCTGTAGCCGCCGCCAGCCACGTCAGACCACTTGATGCCGAAGGGCTCCGTGAAGATGTTCGCCTCCGTTACGTTCTTGTAGTAGATCGGGAAGCCGTAGACGTCCTCGCCCACCACGTAGCCGCCGGCCAGGTTATCGCCTATGATGAGCACGCAGCCGCCGTGCTCCACGAAGGTTACCACATCATCGATGGGCAGCGTCCACGGGTCGTAGTGGAGCGGGTCGGGGATGACGAGCACATCGAAGGCGGTCAGATTGATGCACGGGAAGTCCCGTTCCACCGTCTTGTTCCACCTGATAGGCGCCTCGCCGCTGAGGACCACGTTGGCACCGTCGGCAGACAGGATACCGAAGTAGGACATGAATTGCTCGTAGGCCGTGAACGCGGGATGGCTCCAGACCAGTATGTTGGCCTCGGAGAAGTCGAACCATACCTTCCTGACCTCGCGCACGTAGTCTATGGCATACTTATCGGCCCTGAAGCCCCAGTAGGTGATGCTGTAGTCGCTCTCAAGCACGATGTAGACCGTGTCGCCTGGCACCCAGGGCGTCCAGATGTTCTCGTAGTAGCCCGTGTAGACGGCTATGAGGTTCCAGTTAGCGTCGTAGATGTAGACGTAGTCGAAGTAGTCCTCGACATCGATCTTCTCGAAGTGGACGGATATGGCCTTGGCGCCTGGGTGCTGGAGCGTGTAGACCTCATACATGTCGTTCTCATATGGGTGCGGGCTCTCTATGAGGCACGGGTAAGTCTTCTCTATGGTTACCACGGGCGACTCGTAGGGCACGGGGCCAGGCTTGGCCTCTATGACCTGGGTGGGCGCGGAGATGGCCCTGGTGATCTTCGGAGCCTCAAAGAGCGTGTAGTAGGCGGCCGTTACGTTCAGGACGCCAGAGCCCTGGATGTTGTGGTCGTAGGGCTCGCCAGTTACAGGGTTGATGAGCTTCCAGGCGGCACGCCTGAGGGCGATCTCGATGGCAGCGGGCGTGGCACCCGGGAAGGCCTGGAGCAGCAGGGCCACGGCGCCAGCAGCGTGTGGGGCAGCAAAGCTAGTTCCGCCCCAGGTTATCCACCAGGCGCACTCCTCAGGTGGCGCGGTCATGCCTATGTGGTCGCAGGCCATCACAGTGCCCTCGGCAGGTGCCAGGATGTCCGGGTAAGACATCATGGTATAGACGGTCGGGCCCCTGCTGGAGTAGTCGCTTATCCTGAGGGCCTCAGTGATGCTGCCGACCGCGATGCTGCCCAGCTCGGCAGCTGGGCTTATGGTCGTCCAGAACTGCGGGCCAGCGTTGCCAGCAGCGCAGACCACCACCACCCCGTGCTCGATGGCCCAGAGCACGGCTATGCGCTCTGGGTTGATCTCAGGCGGGAGCTGACCCCCGCCGAAGGAGCAGCTCAGAATGTCGGCGCCGTGCTCCACGCTCCACTCCATGGCCCTGAGAACCCAGTCCCAGAAGGCGAAGCCGTAGCGGCAGAATACCTTGGCGTTCAGGAGCTTAGCGCCTGGGGCCATGCCCTTATTCGTGCCGGGCTTGACCCAGCCTATGACCTTGCCGCTGTAGTAGAGGTCCCAGACCTTGCCGCCAGGAGCTCCGGTGCCAGCTATGATGGAGGCACAGGCGGTGCCGTGGCCGTAATAGTCGTTCGGGTCCTCGGGCGGTATCCACTCGAAGCCGGCTACGAAGGAGGCCTCGGCTATGACCTTGCCCTCCAGGGCCGGGTGCTCATCCCAGATGCCCGTGTCGATGACGGCCACCACTACGCCCTCGCCCGTGATGCCCATCTCCCACAGCCTGGTGGCGCCGATGAGCTCGGCGGTCTCGTTCAGGAACCACGGGTAATCGGCGAAGTAGCTGGGCTTGGGCGGCCAGGGGAGCTGCTGGATGGTAGGCTTACCCGTGGTCTCGTCCAGCCTGAGGAGCACGCGGTCGCCAGCCGTGAGGGATTGGAGCTTCACCATCCTGTCGGCCACGATGCCCTTGACGCCAGGCATGTCAGCTATCCTGTAGATGACGGCTGGGTCGGTGCCCTTGGGCACAGAGGCGGTGAGGAAGGGCAGGTATCTGAAGTAGGTGATGAGCTTGACGTTGCTGGGCAGGTGCTCGCTCACGTAGGCCTTGGCCTCCTCGTTCTCGCACACGATAATGAACCTGACCTCGGAGAACGGGTAATCGAGTGAGGTCAGGTTGTCTATGAGGTGTGGGTCCACCTTCCAGGCCACCGGCTCCTTAGTCCTCTGGAACGCTATCTCCTCTGGAGGCTCGGTCGCCTCAGAGGTCCCAGCGGCAGGGGCCGGGGCCTGGGAGCCCTCAGCAGTCGAGAGAGCCGCAGCTGTCTGGCCACCCACCGGCAGCAGCGTCAGCAGTAGCATAGAGGTGAGCAGTATGGCGAGGATAGGCAGTGCTTTACGACTCATAGCCCTCTCCGGGCAGGAGGTAGGCTCCTTAAACTATTTAAAACTTGCGGGTGATGAAAGAGGCAGAAAACGCCATTTGAGAAATATGTCTTATGTGCTGAAAAATCGGCTTTTCTGACCTTCAACAGTATATGACCATAACACCTCCTCAGCGAAATATATCCTAGATTATATCCCCTCCACGGAGACATATGTCAAGAAGTGGCAGATGCTACAAGTAGGTTGCGCCTTAATAAAATCGTGTCGCGAGAATTTATCAGAGCATGTGCCCCACTTCCTGCTTCATACAGCCATTAAAAGTCATCAGGGTGGTGAAAACTAGGATTATCAGGAAGTATCCCTGGGGGGCGAAACAGGCTATGTGCCAGAGCGCTTTTAGGGTGAGGAAAGCGCTCAGAGTGGCTGGCGGCGAGAAGGCCAGGATGCCCGGCAGCATGACCTTGCCGTAACGTGCGAGGGCCATAGCCATGAGGAGCCAGGAGGAGAGCAGAGAGCCCATGAGAGCTGATGGCACGATGACCAACATGAACATGGTGAGCGGCAGCTCCAACGCGCCCCTCATGCCCAATATGATGGTGAGCAGCCAGGGAATGCCTATGGACACGAGCACGTAAGGCCCGAGACGGGCCACGGGGGCCACAGCCACATCCGAGGAGACCTCTTCCCCTGCGGCCTCCCTGAGGACAAGGGCCGCCAGGGCGGCGGCGGATAGGTAGGACACGAAGGCTAAGAAGAACAGAGCGAGCACGAAGGGCGTTAGCAAGGCTGCCCTCTCCCAGCAGGGATTACGCGGACGGTTTTAAAGCCTTACCGCTCACGATATGGGCTCGAACACTAGGCCTAGCTGGCGGGCGTGCTCGAAGGCCTCGCGCATCTCGCGGGCCGTGGGCCTACGGGCTATGTCGGGCCACTTCTCGGGCCAGCGGGCCACGAAATGCTCTGGCCGGTATTGACCCATGATGTTCACCAACACGCGCCCCGCGCCTAGCTCGCGGGCTATCATGTCTAACACGGGCTTGGTGCAGCAGTCCACGTGGTTGGGCATCACGAGGTGGCGTATTATCATGTCCCCGTGCTCCAACGCCAGCTTGTGGTTCGCTAGGACGGTGCTCACGTAATCTATTCCTCCAGCGGTCAGCCGCTCAGCACAATCGTTGTTCCCGAACTTGAAGTCCGGAAGCCAGATGTCTATCACATCCACAAGGAGTTCCATGGCCTCCTCGCTGCAGAGCATGTTGCTGTTCCATAGCATGGGCACATTCACGTCCAGGTGCTCCATGCTGGCCAATATCACGTGCAGGTTGGGCGTGGGCTCCCCGCCCACGAAGTTTATGTTGGCCGCGCCCGTCCGCCTCAGCTCGGCCTCTATGGCCGCGAGCTTCCTAGCGTCCACGACCACGCCGTTCTTGGGCCTGAAGGATATGTCATAATTTTGGCAGAATACACACCTGAGATTACAGCTTGTGAAGAAAATGGTGCCGCTTCCGCCAACAGGATGACCGCTACCGCCCAATAAGGGTCCTTCTTCACCGAAGTGGTGGAACCAGGAGCTCACTCGGGCCTCGCAACCCAGGCCGCAGAAGCCCACCTCGCCAGCCGTCCTGTTCGCGCCACAGCGCCTCACGCAGAAGCGGCATGCCCTTAGCATGCGCTCGGCCAAGAGGGCCTTCACATGCAGGAAGCTGGTTGAAGGCTGCCCGAGCTCCTCTAGCGAGAGGGTGCCCTCGCGTATCTCCTTCCACACGCGCCTGAACTCACCTGCCAAGCGGCCGTGAAGGTGCCAGAGCTCCTCGTCGCTCAGCTGGGCCACATCATTCGGCCGTTCGTCGGTGCCCACGCGCTTGCATATCCTGAACTTCGCGGGCTTCTGGTTTAGCATCACGGCCCTATACCAGGCCAGGCGCTCCCGGACCTCGGGGTGCCTCCACACCGTGATGGCATCAGGCCTCAGCCACAAGGAACACACACCCTCAAGTCGGTCATGTCGTTCCCACCTTTTAAAGGCGCCCCGATGGCAACGAAATCTTAAAGGGCGAGCGCCTCCCCCGGCCGTAAGGGGCCCGTAGCTCAGCCAGGAGAGAGCGGGGGCCTTCTAAGCCCCAGGTCCCGGGTTCAAATCCCGGCGGGCCCGCCAGCCGTTGGGGGGCTAAGCCCCTCAACACCCCCCGCTGCTGAAACAGGCGTTAGGCCCCTAGCCTCTGACCATGAAGCTCATACAAGCTAAGATGCTCTGGCCCGAGCTGAGCCCCCGGTCTACCATGTTAGGCCCCCGGTCCCAATCATACTAGGCCCCCGGTCTCGGCCCCAAGGGTTAGTGGTGAGGTGGGAGCCCGAGCTGGGGGAGCAGTTCGTGCGGTTCCTCAAGAGCAAGAAGAGACCCACTAGGAACGAGAAGAATATCAGGAGAGTGCTCAGCTATTTAGATCGCTATATGCCAGCTGAGGGCATCTCAAGGCCTGAGCAAGTCTTTGAGATGTTCATGCGCTGCCCTGAGACAACCAGGCACCACCTGGATAGGGCATTTAGGAATCTGCTGAACTTCTACAGGCGCGTTCTGGGCTACCCGAGGGACTTCATAGAGGACTTGAAAGAGGCCATACCGGCTGCTAGAGGTGATTTCGAGGACAGGTGGGTGCCGGGCGAGGACCTGATCATCCAGAGCCTCAAGGAGCTCAGGGATAAGCACGTCAAGAGCTTCGTATTCCTCAACGCCCAGCTGGACTGCACGACCAGGCCCATGCACCTGGCTGAGATGCTAGAGAGCTTCGACCCGGCCAGGATATACCCGATGGGGCGGGTGGAGTGCCCCCGATGCGGATACAAGGGCAATAGGCACGTTACGGCCTGTCTTAACATGCTTAGAACTTCAGATGTGGACCTGTGGTTCGGGCCTGAACGCCTCTCGCATGTAGCTATGACCTTGGCCCTAACGAACCCCTCAGGGGGATGTGGAAAAGCCAAAGGAGCAAAAGAGGGGAAGTTGAATAGGGGGCATCAACTCAGTTCAACAACCCCCTATTCGACAGAACCTGGAGATGGGTTAATGTTTTGGTCGTGAGCCTCTCCTGGCCTGGCCATGCGAGTTCACGTGCTTTATAAGGCTAGCTTATCGTGAGCTAGCCCACGGTGGTGGTGGACGCCGTGCCTGGGCCAGATTACATCAAGGGCCTCAGCGATGGCTTCGCCCTCGCCCTAGCGGTCATTAAGGGCTCTAGGGATGTGGAGGATGCCATAAGGCGTGTAGAAGCCATTAGAGATGCAGCTCTAGAGAGCGCTGCCGAGAGACTAGTCGCACGTAGAATGGAGGAGGTGATGGAACGTGAGTGATTATGAGAGGGGTTTCACAGATGCATTAAAGCTGGTCGTGAGCGAGTTGGAGGATGCTACGGATCTAGAGGATGCTAGGACGAGGGTCAAGCTACTGCTCAGCCTAGCACTAGAGCACAAGATGACGGAGCTAAAGCGCAGACTAGGCTACGTGGCCATCAAGCGGAGTTAATGAGCTTGTCAGTTTACCTTTTTAAATAGCTCAAAGGATTCTACCCAAGGGCGGACTGCCCCTGCAAGCGCAGGACCTCTTGGGATGACAAGCTAGCGGGGGTCTGGATGAAGCCACCCTTATCTCGTTACATCTAGGTTACGATCCGGTAACCTTACGAACCAGGCGGGGGGCTTAGGAGATCAGGAGAATTTAAAGAGTGGTGGTTATGAGCTTATCTGGGGCTGATTATAAATTCGCAGTACTCGTCTCCCTTTGCTATGCATTTAACCTCTCTCACTTCAAATACTTTACCGTATACTTCGTTAAAGATAGCGGTTAATGCTCCTCTTGTCATGTGGCCCATAGGCTTATCCTTTTTGCCCATAAAGAACTTGCACTCAAAGTTCTCATATAACCTTATTACAAACTTTAATTTCTCTTCATCATACTCCACGATTTCATAACGATAGAAACCTATGATGGTATTTGTGACTAAAAACGCCTCTATTAGCTCCCGACCTCTAAGACCACGCTCTTTTAACTCTTTAACGATAGGCCGGACGGCGTGCTCTCCCATGTTAAATAATATGGCGTGCCCTCCAGTGCCAAAGGCTTCGTCTAGCCAGTTAAACATCCTGCTAAGGTAAGTGGTAACATAGGTGCCCATGTTTACGATAGCTCCACTAAATTCTCTAGCAGCTACTCTTACATCTAAGACCCTATCTAATGCTCTAAGCTCTTTCACTATCTGATCAACGGTGATGCTCAAGCCAGTAAGATCTAAGAACATAGTTACCACGCCTATTTCCTCATCGGGCTCAGTTATTATAGAGCCAGAAAGAATATTAATATCATGTTTAGCCATTTTAGAAGCTATCTCAGCTAACGCGCTGATTACGTCCTTACACTTTATGACAAGCTGAGATACGGATCTCTTTCCAGCACGAGCTACTCCTAAATCTTTTACTGAAAACCCGTACGGCATGGTAGCCACCACTAGTCTAAAATGCACATCTAAATAAGGCTTTCGTCATTTTGTCTTTAGCATTCTTTACATATCAGCTATTCGCCGGGCGGATTAATCCTCTCACTCATCAAGCTCAAGCTTCCCTGGTTAGTCTCTGCTCAGAGATTAACCCAAGAAAAGACGTAATACTTATAAAGAAAATCTGTAATACATAAAGGCTGGAGTGGGGGATCATGATATTAGATAGAGATGGCTTTGGTTTCTGGAGCTGGGTAGCCAAGAGAGCGTTCAAAGCCACCTTCACTAGGCCAGATCAAACTTTAGCTCGTGAGAGATTCAAGAGCACTCTGATAGAGCGAGAAGTGGCCATTTACATGCACTTCCCCTTCTGTAAGGGCATATGCCATTTCTGCCCTTACGTCAAGACTCTGTGGAATCCTAAACTCGTGGTCAAATACATCGAGGCCCTAAAAGCGGAGATAAGAGCTTATGGCAAGTTACTAAAAGACCTAGATTTCAAAATAGTCGACATTCACGTGGGAGGTGGCACTCCTAGTCTCCTTGATGGCCAACAATTCAGGGAGATAATGGACGCCCTAGTCGAGTCATTTGACCTAGAAAGGGAGGTCTTGGCCATAGAGGCTAATCCAAACGATTTAGTGGACGAAAGCAGGGTTTACGGGCTTCTTAAAGCGGGCGTCGAAGAGGTTAGCCTAGGAGTTCAATCCTTCGATGCTCTGATGCTCAGGAAGCTAGGCAGACGTCATACCGTGGAGGACTCGTTAGAGAGCATAGAGCTCTTAAGGGATGCTGGGCTTGATTACCTTAACATCGATCTCATGTATATGATACCCGGCCAGACGTTAGATAACTGGTTAATGGATCTGGAGATAGCCGCAGAACAGGATGTAGATGAGATAACATGCTATCCCACGCTCATCACCCCTCAGTGCCCAGGCTATAAGGCCCTGAAGAAAGGGGATATAGAGCAACAACCGGATAAGACCACCTTTAAGAAGATGATAAAGGCCACTTATGAGATTCTAGAGCCCGTTGGCTATGAGTCAGTTGAAATTTATGGATTTAGTAGGAGGGAGGGCTGGAAGTACGCCACGGTCAACTACGAGATGGAAGGGCCTCTCCTAGCCTTTGGCTGCGGAGCCATGGGCTTCACAGGTGGTTACGAGTACGTGAACACCTGCTCGGTTAGAGAATACGTGCGTGCTCTGGCTAAGGGCAGGTTACCCATAGCCGGGGCTAGAGAAGTAAGCATTGAAGAGCGGGCAGCTAGGTATACGGCCTGTAGACTCTTCGTGTGCAAGGAGTTAGACCTGAAGGAGTTTAAGAACAAATTCGAGGAGGAATTCAGCCATCTCATCGGTAGAACTGGCCTTAGCAAGGCCCTCTGGCTCCTAAGGCTAAGGGGTATCGTGAAGAAAGAGGGCGAAAGATTGAAACTGATGGATAAAGGTCTCCTGACAGCCCATATGCAGTGTTGGTCCTTCGTGCTGAATGTGCCATGTAGGATAGCCGAGGAGTACTCTAGGACACCCTGGCCTCTGGCTGTTACGATACCTTAAGTTATTTTTCTTCAGAGGCTCTCCTTCATCGTTGCTATCGACCAACAAGCACCTAGGCCAAGGGCATGGGCTGCTAAAGCACGGCTTAAACTTTTAATACGCTGCTTCTTCTTATTTTACGAGATGCCCTTAAGGGAAAAGATCGAGCGTCTGGTGAGAGTATGGTTAGCTGAAGCTGAATACGCTATTATCAGCTCGGATAGACAAATAGTGGCCTCAAATTTCATAGGTAATTATGAATCGTATGTAAGAGAGATATGGGCAGTTCATGGCCAAGCTCTTAAACCAAGAGAGTTCACTTTTGTAAGTGGAGTCGCTAGTGGCTCCTCTGTGCCTCTCAGGGCCCCTGGCCTGGCTTCCTCCGCTCTGGCCAGCCTGCGCTCCATCATGGTCTTGGCCAGCTGGCGTGCCATATCGGCCGATAAGATCTGCCGTAGATGAACTATAATGCTCCTCCGCAACTTGCTTATACTTTCAGAGAGATTAAACTGGCCTTATGAGTATCGCCGGGAGAGGCGTATCGCCTTGGGCCACGTCTACGTGGAAGCCCTATTGGGTGATCCGAGGAGACGCAGGGTAAGGCCCGTAAGGCTCTTAGTCGATACTGGAGCTACCTACCTCTCCCTCCCGCCCAGCCTGGCTGAAGAACTCAGTCTCCGGGTAGAGGGAGAAGCTGAACTCACACTAGCGGACGGCAGGACGGTATGGCAGGGATGGCCTTAGCCTGGCTGGAGGTGGCCGGGAGAGGGAGCGTAGTTCAGGCAGCCATTCTCGATGTGGATGAACCTCTCCTCCCCTCTTGCGTGTGTGTTACCCGCAAGTGCGGCACGAGACCCTGAGCGCACGGGCTTGGGCGACCTTTAGTATCTTAGCATTTAGGAATAGAAATATTTTTTCAGTCTTCAAGGTTAGGGAATAAAGATACCCGCAACTCTTATATAGAATTTCCTGCAGGGTCTAATACAGACATGGGTGAGCACGAGGATACTGGGATAAGGCCTGTGATCAGAGACGAGAAATTGGTAGGGCTAGTGGTTTGCGGACTGAGTTGGCCTCTGAGGGCTCCTATTCCGGTCGAGAAAGCCAAAAGGCTACTAGAGGCCGCAAGCCTGGTAGCCGAGTTCCTAGATATGGAGAGACTGAGAATGGCCAGCAGCCGCGGGGAATGGGACGAAAGCGAGCTGGCTTGCTTCCTAGCCGAGAGGAGCATGGCTCAGAGGCTCTTCCTAACTCTATTGGCAGAGAAAGGGATCATTCGCGAGGAAGAGGTGCTAGACGAGCTAAGATGGAATATAGGCTTTCCAGAGTATGGTAAGAGAGAAGTCGCTGCAATGGTGGCTAGCATAAACCTAGATGTGAGTAAGCTAGGTAAGGAACCCCTGTTTAGGATCAGAAGGGAGATCACGGACTCAGGTCTAGTAAGGTCCTATGAGTTAAACCCAAAGTACAGAGACGCCGTTAGGCGTATTCTTCGCTCCCGGCAACAGCACACGTGAACATCTTGCCGTTGCGTGAGTTTTATATAGCCTCTGAATTAGGCTATCCCGGTGGGAGAATGAGGGCCATATCGCTCGTGGGGCTGCTCCTGCTGCTCTTAATGGCCGTATGGGCGGCTACGACCACAGCCTGTGCTGTCTGCGACATTACCTTAATGGCCAGCCAGCCTCTTGGAGATGAGATCCCAGGCGATGACCCCATTCCCGATAGCGGCCCCGGCTCTCCAAGTCTCCTCGGAGATGAGATCCCCGGTGATGACCCTATTCCTGACGGGCTAACCCCGCATCCGTAGTAGGAAGCTCAGGCCAATGACAACACGCGGTCAACCTCGTCGCGAACGCTTATTCTGTCGAACGTCCACCCAGTCTCATCATATAGTTCATAAGGTATGGTGAACCTCTTGATCCGCAGCCCGTCAATGAAAGTGAGCTCCGCACCGCGGGGCAGCCTTGCATCCCTTATGAGCTTCAGCGTGCTTGCCAGCCACGAGGTGGGCATCTCCATTATCAGAACGTATAGCGCGTGCTCTATGGATATTCCCTCGAATCTACTGAACGGTATCTTGGCTAGGATATCTAACATCCTAGCGAACGTGCCCTCGTCTACCTCAGATAACAGCACCAGGCCCATGGAGTCACCTCTGGATAGGCTACCCATCGGATGCCAATTGATCATATATCCCGGTATTATCTTGTCTAGCACATGCTCCCGATAGTGATATCGGAGCGTCGCCTCATCCACGCCTAACGTCTCGGCCATCTGTGTGAAGGGTTGTAGTGCGTCCTTTTGCAGCTCCTTCACTATGAGGAGGTCTATCTTATCCAGAGAGGGCTCCTCGCAATCGGCTCTCTTTATCACGGTCATGCGCTCTCCGATCTCGATCTTCTCGTCAGGCACGACCATGCCCAATGCCCAGGTCCCGCGGTTGAAGTCGAAGTAACGGACGTCCGTGGAGGTCTTCCACACCTCGTCCAGCGGATAGAGCTCATAAGAATCGAGTATGCCAGCGTTCGCGAGCTCGTGGAGTAGACCCTTGTACTCGTCCTCCATATTGACAGGCAAATCTACCAACGCTATGAACTCATCATGGGGCATTAGACCGGCATAGTAGGTTAGATAGGCCTTCCTCCCTAAGACATCAAGCACATTAGAGGCTACGTGCTCCAGATCATCCTTAAACCTAAGTCTTATAAGATATTTTACGAGGCCGAGTATGCTCTCATCTACAATTGGTCGGAAGATAAATCCAAGTCCTGGTAATTTCACCTTTATCCAGTATCTGACGGTCCTCTCGGGCAAGCCCGTGATTCTGGCTATTAATGCCGCGTTCCTGGGCCCAACTTTCTCAATAGCCTTGATAAGCCTGACCATGTCCGCCATGGCTCTCCTGAGCATCGTATCTACCAAGTCTTGGGGAAGAGCGTGGTTTTATTTGCATTACTTATGCTACGCGAAGATACAGATAACCACGCTGTGCGCCTCAGCTAGCCACTTATGAGTAAATACAGGAGTTTAAACATAATACAATCCTACATTCCAGGCACTTTCGAGGCTGCAGTATGGGATTTATATGTAACGTTGTAGTTTCCAGGGGTTCAGGGAAATACCGCTCAGCTTTATTGTATAGAAATGTGGAGTGAGCATGTTCTATACGGGTTTTATAGGTATCCCCTCTTCTCGCTTCTCCAGTATTACTACCCTATGCTTGAACTTCTCCTTGACCCACTTAGTCGATACAGTTATCTTGTGGCGAGCCCTACATCGTTTTTAGGCCTTATTACCTCGATTAGAATACCGGCGGTAGTCCTCTTTCTTTTCATCATTATGCATGCGGTCGTCTTTATCCTAGGCTGCATATGTGAGTGGCGTGCTAGGAGACATGTAAAGAACATATCTTAACTGGCTCAGGGATTGAGGGAGTAGTTGATGTGGGTATCATAGTGATATCACATTGCGAGAATCCAGTTGAACTCATGTGAGAAATCTTATATACGTCTATACGTCCGCACAGCTGGGTGTAAAGTTGGTCAGGAAGGTTAAGGTCACCTTATCGTTGAGGGAGGATTTGGTTAAGAGAGCGAAGAGCAGACTAGCTCTGGAGAGCAGGAGCCTAAGCGATTTAATAGAAGAATTCCTAGCCACATACGATACGCTAGAACTCTTAGATCAACTCTGCGAGTTATTAGGCCTGGAGAAGAGGTTCTACATCAGTTCCGAGGTCAAGGCAGGTAGGTCCTTAGGGCTTAAAGCCGAGGATATCGTGAGGGAGCTTAGAGATGAACGTGCAGAGCGTATATCTGGATACTAATGCCATTGTTAAGAGGTATGTCGTGGAAGAGCATACAGAGCAAGTTGACGAACTTTATGATAAGGCACATGCTGGAGAAGTGATAATAGGCTTCTCCACATGGAACATAGGCGAGTTAGCCGTAGTCTTAGACAAGTACGGGAGGAAGGAGGTACTAACTGATGCCAAAGCTCTGTTTGAGAAGTTCATAGGAGAGACGAGGCTCTTAGTAAAACTTGGTCAGCTAAAACTCATTCCATTAAATCTTAAAGTCATAATTTCAGCCATAGGTTATGTGTTTAAACTTGGTGTTTACATAGCTGATGCCATACAATTGACATCAGCCAGAGATTTTGACGCATTCCTCACTTACGATAAGAAGTTGGCTCAAGTAGCACGTATTGAGGGGTTAAACATCATAACTTAATGAATTGACATCAACCAAGACATCCAAAGCGTGTGGAGCTTCATTTTCCACGACCACCTTGAGCCATAACCGCCCGTCTCTGAGGACTAGGCGTGCTTCCTTTGGCTTCCAGCCTTCATATCTCCCATGCCATCGCTCCACGTAGCACAATTTATAGGTCCTCCGCCCGTCAAGCGTGAGGATGCTTACCTCATCACGAGCCTTGAAGGTGTAGGACTGCCTTGGCGTGAGAACCATCCAGAGACCGTGGATGACGGATCTCATGCCACGCCTCGGGTTCTTGAGCCGTCCTTTCGCTATCCATATACCTTGCCTTGAATGCTTCTTGTAGAACTCTATCAGGCGTAGTATCACCTCCTCATAAGGCTCACGCCTATGAACTTTCAGTTCATCAAGCAGCTTCTTAGTGCTCTCATGAACCACTATCGTAGTCCGCTTCCCCTCCTACCTCATTCCGCCCGAGAGTATGTGTGGGTCTATTTAAGTCTAACTCTGAATACCTCCCCCGTTCAACACCCCACATTCAACACCGCACTATTCAACAGAACCCTCAAGCCAAAGGCGGAGCTCATGGGCCTCAGCTATCACGGCCCTGAAGTACTTACCGACCAATGGCTCCGGCCACTTGGGCTTTGGCTGCTCTACCACCTGGCTCTCCATTTCCGTCCTCCTCGTTAGGCCTAAGGACGAAACTATACATAAAGATTTGATTGAGGGAGCTCTATTCCTGGCTTATTTTCGGCGAGTGGCTCTAAGTGAGCATGTCTTTATGTAAAAAGCCGCTGGCTTGATCCCCATTTCCAACACCCTGACGATAACCCCTCACCAGTTCAGGCATACGCGCAATTAGCAGCTAAGGTCCCTGAGATGGTGCTAAAGAAGTGGGCTGGCTGGTCCTTAAGCTCAAGAATGCCAGCCGTATATGTGCATCTATCTGGCAGGGATGTAGAGACAATTATGAGGGAGGTTCTAGAAAGCGAGAAACAATGAGATAAAGCGTTGAAAAATTAGATGTTTAGTTTTACTCATCTCCTAAATGGGCTATTATGAAGTGAACATGACAGGCTTTTATTTATCATGTCCGGAGTTCTCCCTGGTGGCCTCAGATGAGGGTTCAAGCAACCTTGAGTTTTGCTGTGAAGGTTGCCCCTGATGAGGCCACCCAAGTCCCTGTCCTCCTCAAGACCATACGTGTGTGGCGTGAAGCCGTAAGGCATGTCGTGGACCACATCATCAGAACACGGCAAATAGGACTGGCAAAGGTTCATCACGCTCTCTACCGCTTGCTGAGAGAGCGTTATGGTCTTCCAGCTCGCTTAGCTCAAGACGCCATCAGACAGGGCATCTGGATAGCGAAAGGGTGGCTCAGGAACCCGAAGCGTGGTAGGAGACCTGTGATAAGGAGGTTGTGGATGGTTCTCACGCCAAAAGGCTCCTACACTTTCAAGGCTCACGGTGAGGTGAGTATCCTCACACTTGATGGGCGGAGAACCTACAAGCTGTGCTATGTGGAGCGATGGCATGGGAGATATGAGGGCTGGAAGCAAAAGGAAGCACGCCTGGTCCTCAAGGACGGACGATTATGGCTCAAAGTAGTGGTGAAGCATGAAGTCCCGCTCATGAAGCCAGAGGGCACTTTAGGCGTGGACGTGAACTACACGAACATCACTATGTCGGATGGCACAAGGCTTGAGCTGGATGCTTTCAAGCGTGCTCACGGCTTCAAGATAGAAGCCGAACATATCCAGAAGAGGCACCGTAGGAGTTGGCGTTACATCAGGGCCGTGAGGAGCAGGATAAAGGCTCTGGGGAGAAGGGCAAGGAACATCATAACGGACGCTTGTCGTAAAGCGGCTTTAGAGGTAGTCAGGCACGCTTACGAGACCCGCAAGGCCATAGTGCTTGAGGATCTCACGGGCCTGAAAGAGGCCAATAGGAAGGGCAGGACAGTCCGAATATGGCGAGCAAGACTGGCGCTATGGGCTTACCGTGAGCTTCAGAAGTGGATTGAATGGAAAGCACGCCTGTATGGCGTCCCCGTGTTCAAGGTAAGCCCAAGAGGCACATCATCCATATGTCCAAATTGTGGCTCAAGATTAAGGAGCATGGGCAATAGGCGTCTTAAATGCCCTGTCTGTGGTCTTGAGGGGGATAGGGACCTGATAGCTGCCATCAACCTGGGTATGAGGGGTGCTCAGGCCACCCAGATGGCCCCAGATGCCAATGAAAACCCGAGAGCTATGAAGGGGAAGTTGAAAAAGGGGGACCGCACTAATGCCCCCATTTTTCAACAGCCTGGATAACCCCTCCATGGAACCATAAACTTAAAAAGACGGTCCTTTGCAAGTTTCACGGGGAGACTTTGAGACGGGCTAGCGCTCTGAGGGAACTGTGGCTTTTCCTCGCCGTTACATTGATGTCGCTATGTCTTCTGGCGCAGATGTACGCCATTAGCTTTAAAGCTGTGGAAGGGCCTGAGGTGTGGATAGTAGGAAGACCTAAAGATCCCGGCCCTCCTCAGCCAGCACAGGTAATCCCCTGGGGCATTGATAGAATCCAGGCGCCTGACGCTTGGTCTATCTCCACCGGTGAGGGCGTTCAAATCGCCGTGCTAGATACGGGGGTGGACATGGATCATGTCGATCTTCATCTGAACATTGTATGGGGGATATGCGTGGTCGGTGATAAGGAATCGACGAATCCTAGGGACTGGAAGGATAGAAACGGGCATGGAACTCATGTGATTGGGACGATAGCGGCTTTATACAATGAGATAGGGGTCGTGGGTGTGGGCTACAATATATCGATTTACGCCATAAAGGTCTTGAACGATGCCGGCTTCGGTACCTGGGAAGATGTGGCTGAGGGCATCTGGTGGGCCATTAAGGGGCCAGATGGCATAATAGATGCCGATGGAGATGGGCAGGTTGCTGGTGACCCGGATGATGATGCAGCTGAAGTCATAAGTATGAGCTTAGGTGGGGCAAGTTACTCCGCTGAGCTGGAGAATGCCGTGAAAGCTGCTTACGAGTACAATATCGTCCTGGTAGCCGCGGCCGGAAACGAAGGTGAGGATGGCGTCTTATACCCGGCTAAATTCCCCGAGGTGATAGCTGTAGCAGCCACGGATAAAGACGACACAGTACCAAGCTGGAGTTCTAGGGGCCCCGAGGTGGAGATAGCAGCCCCTGGTGTAGATATACTATCTACTATACCAAACGATAGGTATGACGAATATTCAGGCACCTCGATGGCGACTCCTCACGTCTCTGGAACGGTGGGCTTGATGATATCCAAGATGCTAGCTGAGGGGCGCACTTATACTATCGAGGACATACGGACAACGCTTCACGAGACAGCCGATGATATATGCGAGCCAGGCTGGGACGAGGAATCTGGTTACGGCATAGTGAGAGCGGATAAAGCAGTTGCTGAGGCCTAAACTCCCTCTAACTTATTTTTCTCCATGAGTTCTATTGGGTAGTGAGTTGTTGAAAAACCGTATTCAACAGAACCACGGCCTGTTCTTAAGGCAACAGAGAGCTCTATTCCTGGCTTATTTTCGGCGAGTGACTCTAAATTAGCATATCTTTATGTAGAGGTATAGCCATCTTAACGATGAGGGTGGTGTGGATGAGCGGGCCGGACGAGCCGACCGGGCTCCCGAGCTACTTCCGCGACAATCCTTGGCTAGACATCCTGGCTAATAGGAGCCAGGAAGATGGGGCCAATATAGCCCCGCTGGCCCCCGGGGCCTCAGGCGAGGATCGCCTCAGGAGCCGTGCTCCTTAGGTAGCTCAAGTGTTTTCCAGCCCCGTCAAGGCCTCATTGACTCCCCAGGACCAGGGTCAGGACATCGCCCAGCTCATAAACACTCTCATGGGCATGATGATGAGGTCCTCACAGGCCCGGGTAGCCCAGGCTGGTGCTCAGAGCCCAACGGTGATAGTGATTCCAATAGTGATACAGATGCCCGTGTGGCCCGGCGCTGAGCTAGGGGGGATTGCCCCCCGCCCTAGCGGTGAGTATGTGAACTGTGCTCTTCTAAGCCCCAGGTCCCGGGTTCAAATCCCGGCGGGCCCGCCACGAGAATGCCTAAGTCCGGTTATGGGCAGAGATATCAGTAGAGAGGTGTCGCTGCCCTTGATGGCCATCTCGTTCAGAGTGGGCCTGCTAGCCGATATGGTGGGTGAGACATCCCAGGGGCTGCTGAGAAGCTCTGATGACATCAACCGCTCTTCCAAGCTTTAGCCCAGACTGGGGGGTCAGCAAGGCTTTTTCACCCTTCACGCTCAGGCGTGTGTGAGCATGCAGGCCAGGCTTGAGCAGCTTGGGGCCTTCTTCGAGCCCTCCTCCATAGCCGTCGTGGGTGCCTCAGCCAGCCCGGGCAAGGTAGGCTACAACGTGCTCTTCAACCTGGCCGAGAACAGGCGCCGTGGCCTCCTGAGGGCGGAACTCTACCCGGTGAACCCGAGGGTACGGGAGCTCCTGGGCCTGCCGTGCTACCCGCGCTTGGCCGACGTGCCTAGCCCGGTGGACCTGGTCGTAATCGTAGTGCCAGCCAAATACGTGCCTGACGTGATGCGCGAGGCTGCGCGTAAGAACGCGAAAGCGGCCATAGTCATCAGCTCGGGCTTCAGCGAGGTAGGGAATTGGGAGCTGGAGGAGGAAGTGGTTCGCATAGGCCGTGATGCCGGCATAAGGATCCTGGGGCCGAACTGCGTGGGCGTTTACGACCCCTACACGGGCGTGGACACGGTCTTCCTGCCCAGGCTGAAGGCCCTCCGCGATGGCCGTGAGCTGGTGTCAAGCCCTAAGCCGCCGAGAGGCGGCATCTCCATGATCACCCAGTCTGGTGCCTTTGGCGTCTCCGCGCTGGACTACATGGCTGGCCACAACATGGGCGTGAGCAGGTTCGTGAGCTTGGGCAACAAGTGCGATGTAGATGAAACGGACATGCTAGAGTTCATGGCGACCGATGAGCGGACGCGGGTGGTGCTCATGTATGTGGAGGACATCCGCGATGGGAGGCGCTTCCTCCGCGTGGCGAAGGCCACCACGCCCGTCAAGCCCGTGGTGGTGCTGAAGGCTGGCTGGTCCAGGGCTGGCGCTAGGGCCGTTCAATCTCACACGGGCGCCCTGGCTGGCTCGGACGAGGTCTATGAGGCTGCCTTCCGCCAGGCTGGTGTGTTAAGGGCCAGGAGTATGGCGGAGTTCTTCAGCATGGGGAAGGCCCTCTCCATGCAGCCGCCAGCCGAGGGGCGCCGCGTGGCCATAGTAACCGATGCCGGTGGGCCGGGCATCATGACCGTGGACGCCTGCGAGGCCAGAGGGCTTGAGGTGCCAGAGCTCCCCGAGACCACCAAGAGGAGGCTGAGGGAGCTGGTGCAGGAGGGCGTGCTCCTCCCCTTCGCGGCCATAGGGAACCCAATAGACCTGACCGTCTCCGTGGACGCCCGCATGTACGAGGAAGCCACCCGCGTGGTGCTGGAGGACCCGAGCATCCATGGCGTGATCGTGCTGGCCCTACACCACCCGCCTGGCCTGGTGGAGGACTTCGTGGACCGCGTGGCCCGTCTGGCGCGGGAGCTGGGGAAGCCCGTGGTGGCCTGCGACATAGGAGAGGCCGAGATGGCCGATTACGTCAGGAGGAGGTTTGATGAGCTAGGCGTGCCAGCCTTTGAGGCGCCTGAGGACGCTGCCACGGCCATGTGGGCTCTCGTGGCCTATGGAGAGGTGAGGAGGAAATTAGGGGGACTCACTACCTCCCGCTAGGCCAGGGCACCTCAGCCAGCCCTCCTGAGGGCATCCGAGAGCTTGGCCACTATGCTGGTGGCCCTGTGGTCCCCATACACCGTCCTGAGGCGATAGATGATATACTCTACATCCTCCTTACTGAGGTCCACCTTCAGGCCCTCTTTCTCCCTGGCCGCGAGTATTTCCTCAAGCTTCTCTAAGAGGGCCAACAGCAACCTCTTAATGGACTTGGAGGCCCGGCTATACTCGCCCTTTGATACCGGTATGTTTATCCCCAGCTCTGAGAGCCTCTTGAGGAGCTCTTGGTATTCCATGCTCTTCTCATCTTCATCTCGTGAGGGCGGTGAGGCCCCCTCCATGCTCATCGCCTCGCACTAGGCCCTCGCGTGGTGGGCCGTTAAATATCTTTAGGAGGTAAGGAAGCCGGAAGCGGCTACTCGGCATAGACATAGACCGGTGCGCTATCCTCTATCACGCGGGCCTGTGGATGCCTCTCAAGCATATCGGCCAAGTATCCCGGTAGGGCGAAGAGAGCTGGGTGGAGTTCTGGCGTGTAGAAGCGGAGGCCGGAGACCCCTCTCTCCTCAAGGCGCTTCCTCACCTCCTCTGGCGTGAGGGAGGCGGGGTCGGGCCCTGTGGAGCCCATCACGAAAGCCCACTCGCCATCGAAAGAGGGGACCCAGCAGTGGTAGTAGCGTGCCACGGGGAACACGACTCTCGCGGTCCTGAAGATGGAGATGGTGCAGATGGCCATCTGTGGGATGGTGCTCACATCCTCCGCCTGCGTTACCATGAGGCCGCCCGGCTTAAGCACGTTCTTCACGACCTCATAGAACTCGCGCGTGTAGAGCAGGTATGAGGGGCCTCCCCTCAGCGGGTCCGTGGCGTCCACTATGACTACATCATAGACTTGCCTGCCGGATAGGGCCTCCAGGAAGCGCCTTCCATCGCCCACCAGGAGCGAGAAACGCGGGTCCTCGAAGGCGCCAGCGTTGAACTCGGGCAGATAGCGCTTGCAGACCTCATAGACCACTATGTCTATCTCCACCATGTCCACCGCCTTCACCGTGTTGTGCCTCAGCACCTCACGGGCCGTGGCCCCCTCGCCACCACCTATGATGAGCACGCGCTCCGGCCTCTCGTGGGCCACCAGAGCTGGGTGCACTAGTGCCTCATGGTAAATCCACTCCGAGTCCTCAGAGGATTGAACCTTCCCGTCCAAAACCAGGGTCTTCCCGTAGTAGGCTAGCTCGAACACATCTATCCGCTGGAAGGGGCTGCGGCCGCTGAACAGGACATTCTTCACACCGTAGAAGTGGCCGGTATAGGGGGCGTGCTTCTCCACGAACCAGCGCTTGATGCCCTCAGCTGGCCCGAGCTCCAGGGACCTGCTCTCGCGCTCGTTAGGGCGGCCCAGGCCAGAGGTATTAGTCATACCGTCTCACCTTCTCCCTCGGGCAGGAGGCCGCGCTTTATCTCGAAGACGTTCACGTTCTTAGGCTTGAGCTCCTCCCTGGCGAGCTCGAAGGCCCGCCATGGGTCCACGTGCGAGCCGCAGGTGAAGATGTCCATGGCCGCGTAGCCGAACTCGGGCCAGGTGTGAATGGAAATGTGCGATTCAGCTATGGCCACCACGCCTGTTACGCCCTGGGGCTCAAACTTGTGAAAGAGGACGCCTATGATCTTGCCGCCAGCGTGCCTGGCGGCCTCGACGAGCAGCTCCCGTAGGCGGGCCTCGTCATCGAGCAGGCCTGGGTCCACCCCCCACATCTCCACTATAAGGTGGCGGCCTAGCCCTCTCAGGACCAACTATGGTCTCACCCCCGTGGCAGGGGGGTATAAACCCCCCTATTTAAAGCTACCCCCCACTAACCGGGGGCTCGCTGGCATGGTAGCTCAGGAGCTCAGCTCCCGCCCCCAAGCGCCTTTCTAAGGGCCTTGACGGCCGAGAGCCATTCTTCGTCGCCCTCTGTCCAGGGCGTGGCCACAAGCGATAGCCTTACCGCGCTCACAGGCCCACCGTAGAAGCCCTCTCCAGGCACGACTACAACACCGTGCTCCTCAAGCAGCTTGGCCGCAAACCTGGCCCCATCCTCCGGCGTCCTGAGCAGCACGTAGAGGGCGCCGAAGGTGCCGTTGCCGGGCAGGATGAGGTGGTCGCCCACCTCCTCCATGAGCACCGTCAGCCTCTCGGCCAAAACGCGGCATGTCCATACATGCGTGATGGGCTTGGCCAGGAAGGCGTTCAGGACGGCCTTGGCCACGATGAAGGAGGGCGTGGGGCTGCTCAAGCACTCACGGGCCAGTATGGCCTGCATGTTGCTGACCCACTCTGGGCAGGCGCATGCCATGCCGAAGCGAAGGCCAGCGATGAGGCAGGTCTTGGAGAGGCTGGACAGGATGCACATGACCTCGTGGTGCTCCCTCCCCACCGCCCTGAAGGCATCAAGCACGCGGTCGAGGAAGCCCTGGTCGAAGGTCGCCTTCCCTCTGGCCAGCTTGAGAATGGTGAAGATGTAGGGGGCATCCCAGATCACGCCTCCACCGTGCTCGGCCATGAGCTCGCATATCCTCCTCAGCTCCTCGGGTGAGGTGAAGCCCGTGGGGTTGTTCGGCATGCTCACGTAGAAGACGGAGCCCCTTGGCACGCGACCCTCAAGGGCCGATAGGTCTAGGGATAGGTCCTCCTCCAGCGGCAGCCTCACCTCCACCAGACCGGAGTTCCTGGCTATAGCGGAGGCGGGCTCGTATTCCCACCTGCGCATGAGTAACTTCGTGCCAGGCCTCAGCGCCCTTAGGCTGGCGGCCAAGGCCATTTGGCCACCAGCCGTGGCGATCACGTGGTCCAGCGCGTCCTCCTTGAGCGAGAGGCCGTGGACCTCCTTGAAGTAGCGCAGAACGAGGGCTTTCACATCAGATGTGCCTCCCACGGGCGAGTAGGCCAGGCCAATCGGCTTCTCGACTAGGGCTTCCTTGACGCCCTCTGCCACCGCGCTCGCCAGGAGGGAGAGCCCTTCCTCAAGCCCCTCCCGCACGGCTAGCTTAAGGCAGGCGAAGAGGTCTAGGTTGAGGGGGAGCATGCCCACGTTCCCGCTGGCGAAGTTGTAGACTGGCAGGCCTTTAGCACGCCTCTCGGCCGCCTTCGCCATGGCCACAGTGATGGCAGAGGGAGCTGGAGCTGGCCTCAGGTATTCCCTGGCCAAAGCAGCCACCCCTTTCCTTTTCCCCACGCCCATCCTTAAAAGAAGAGCGAGTCTCTGCCCTCCCGAGGCCCTGACAGGCAGCTATTATATAATGCTTAAATCTCAGCGGCCTCCTACATGCCCAGGTGATGAACTGTGAAGTTCTCCGTGTTGGCCGAGGCCTTCGAGCGCATCGAGGCCACCACGAAGCGCCTTGAGATGATGAAATACCTGGTGGAGCTCCTGAAGGCCACGCCCCCCGAGATAATAGACAAGGTGATCTACCTCACCCAGGGCAAGCTCTACCCGGATTACCTTGGCCTGCCCGAGCTGGGCATAGCGGACAAGCTGGCCATGCGCTCCATAAGCATGGCCTCCGGCAAGCCCGTCTCAGAGGTGGAGAGGGCCTACAAGGAGCTGGGCGACCTCGGCTCGGCTGCCGAGCGCCTCCTGGCCAAGCGAGCACAGCTCGCCTTCTTCACCCAGCCCCTAACGGTCGAGCGCGTCTATGCCACGCTGGACAAGATAGCCAAGACCACAGGGCCGGGCTCCGTGGACCAGAAGGTGAAGCTCCTGGCTGGCCTCCTCGTGGACGCGAGCCCGAAGGAGGCGAAGTATATCATCAGGATCGTTACGGGCAAGCTCAGGCTGGGCGTGGCGGACATGACCGTGTTGGACGCTCTGGCCCAGGCCTTCACGGGCACCCGCGAGAACAGGCCCATCCTTGAGCGGGCCTACAACCTCTGCAGCGACCTCGGAGCAGTGGCGAAAGCCGTGGCCACGGGCGGCCTTGAGGCCGTGAAGGCGTTCAGGATAGAGCTGGGCAGGCCCATAAGATGCATGCTGGCCGAGCGCCTGCCCACGCCCGAGGAGATCATCGAGAAGCTCGGCAAGGCCTCCGCCGAGTGGAAGATGGATGGCCTGCGCATGCAGATACACAAGGATGGCGATAAGATCGTGATCTTCTCCAGGCGCCTGGAGAACCTCACCGAACAGTTCCCAGATGCCTGTGAGCTGGCCAGGACGCACATCAAGCCTGAGAGGGCCATAGTGGAGTGCGAGGCCTGTGCCGTGGACCCGGACACGGGCGACCTCCTGCCCTTCCAGGAGCTCATGCACCGCCGCCGGAAGTATGGTATCGAGCAGGCGGCCAAGGAGTATCCGGTGGCCCTCTACATGTTCGACGTGCTCTACGTGGACGGCCGCGATGTTACCGTGGAGCCCTACATAGAGCGCCGGAGGCTGCTGGAGCAGATCATCGTGCAGGACGAGTGGGTGAAGGTCATACCGAACATCATCACGGACGACCCAGAGGAGCTAGAGCGCTTCTTCGAGGAGGCCGTCCAGCTGGGCTGTGAGGGCCTGATGGTGAAGGACCTGAAGGCGCCCTACAGGGCTGGCGCCCGCGAGTTCAGCTGGATTAAGCTGAAGCGCGAGTATAGGGCCGAGATATCGGATACCATAGACCTGGTGATCATAGGCGCCTACCACGGCCGCGGCCGCCGTGCTGGCAAATACGGTGCCTTCCTCCTGGCCGCCTACGACCCGGAGAACGATGTCTTCAAGGCCACCACGAAGGTGGGCACTGGCTTCACGGACGAGGACCTGGCTAAGTTCAAGGAGCTCCTGGACCCGCTCAGGATACCGCACAAGCACCCACGCGTGGTCAGCCTCACGGAGCCGGATGTGTGGTTCGTGCCGAAGATAGTGATAGAGGTCATCGCGGCCGAGATCACGCTCTCGCCCACCTACCCGTGCGGCATGAATGCCATAAGGAAGGGCTCTGGCCTGGCCCTCAGGTTCCCGAAGTTCACGGGCCGCATCCGCTTTGACAAGGCGCCAGAGGATGCCACGACGGAGAAGGAACTCATAGAGATGTATAAGCAGCAGCTCAGGAAGGTAGCTGAGTAGGGGCGATGGGTCATTTAGCCTTCCCTGAGCCCTAGGGCTCAGGATTCCCTCCATGAACTAGGGCAGCAAGCCCGACCTGCCCCGTTTCTCCTCCGGAGAATAAAGTTAATAAGCAGCTCCCTTACTGCCAGGGCTAGTAGTGGGACGTGAGGGCGCTCGTGGTGCTTAAGGAGAAGCCCGCGGGGGTGAGCCTGAAGGCCCTCTTGGAGGAGCGCGGCTTCCTGCCCTACGTGCAGGCTGGCCTCATGATGATGCTGGTGAACGGGAAGGCCGTGAGCTCAGCGGAGCTCGCCCTCCGCGTGGTATCCCCCTGAGGACAAGGTAGTGGTCGTGCCCGTGGCCCGCGGCGGCTGAGGCAACGGCCAGAGCAGGTGGGGCAGGAGGGAAGGGCACCTTGAGGGCCTCCAGAGCTTACGCCCCCATCTTTTCATACGGCGATTGGGAGATAGAAGTCCTCGATGAGGATATGGTCAAGCTGACACTGAGAAGGGTGAAGCCGCCCGTCCGGATGGTATGGTATGCTGACCACACCATAAAGATATATGAGCTAGCCCATTACCTTGACGCGCTCGACGCGGTGCTGGCGGACGGCGAGCTCCTGCTGGGCGTGAACGATACCCTCTGCGAGCTGGTGCGCACCGATGGTGAGTGGAGGCTCGGGGCGAGGGGGGCCTTCAACTTCGAGCTGGTGGGCCTTGACACGCAGCAGGCCCTGCGCTTAGCCCTCATCCTGCTCTACGCCAAGGCCGAGGATCCGATGAGGGACGACATGGCCCGCGCGGTATCGCTGATGGGGCTCTTCCCCCTCCTGGAGAGCGTAAGCGAGGTCAGGTTGAGCAGGCCGAGCTTAGAGGCCATCCTGAGCTGGCGCGATGAGAGGCTCGTCCTGAGGGCCGTCAAAGCCAGCTCCATGAGCGAGCTCACGACCCTGCTGAGCCTGGCGGAGGCAGGCGTCCTAGAGGAGCCGGAGGTCGAGATTGAGGCGGAGGACGTAGAGGAGTTCCAAGAGCTCCTAGCCAGCCTGCTGCTTGGGGAGTTGAGCACGCGCTTCTTAGATGAGGATGCGCTCACGCCTGTGAGGAGGGAGCTGGCCAAGCTTGTGGTGAAGCACGTGCCCCACGAGGGCAGGGTGCACATCTCGAAAGATGAGGTCATCGTGGAGAACTCCTACGGCACCTGGGAGATAGACCTAGAGGACGGGGACCTCCACCTGAACGACGAGTATATCTGTGCTGAGGTCGAGATACCGGGCCTGGGCGTGATATACCTACCGGGCGTTGGGGAGCTGAGGCTGGGCAGGGTGAGCTTGAAGCTGGTGGCTGCCCTGATGGTCGCCCTGAGGCCTGAGGACGTGAAGGACAGGAGCCTGAGGAGGCAGATAGAGAAGGCCGCACCAGCGGGAGCGCACTAGATGGCCTCTAGAGGCCAGAGGCAGGCGGCCCCTTCTTCTCATAGGCCTTGAGGGCCACGATGAGTATAACGGCTAGGATGGCGCACACGAGCGTGGCCAACATCCATATGCTCACCAGGCCGAGGAGCGGCACGGCTTGGAAGCCCCTAGTCGTGGTCGCCGCGGTCCTCTCCTCCTCAGCCCCATATGCCGCGGGCGCTCTGAGCTCGTAGGTGAACTTCACGGCTAAGGAGGCAAAGCCCACCAACAGGGCTAGGACCACGGCCACCGAGAGTAGCAGGAAGAGCCTGGTGCGCGTGCTCACGGCCAGTTACACCTCACGGCCCCCTAGCAACCGCATTCCTTTTATGGCTTCCCGCGTTCAAGAGCTTGAACACGGAGGGAACCTAATCGCCCGGGGGCGCGGAGGCCTTGATGGAGGAGGCGGAGCTCCACGAGAAGGCCTTGCGCATCTACGTGCTCTTGGCCTCGGCTGGAAGGCCCATGAGCGTGAGGGAGATACAGAGGCAGCTGGGCTTGAGCAGCCCCTCCCTGGCCCACTACCACCTGAGGAAGCTGGAGCGCCTGGGCCTCCTGGCCAAGGACGAGAGAGGGCAGTATTACGTGCGCAGGCTCGTGAAAGTAGGCGTCCTAGAGGCCTTCTTCGCCCTCGGCCGCAGGCTGGTGCCTAAGTGCCTCTTCTACGCGGTGTTCTTCTCCGTCCTCCTAGTGTTCTGCGCTCTAGCCTTCTGGAACACCACGGAGCCGGGCCTGCTCTTCCTGGCCCTGGTCTCCTTGGCCTTGGCCGCGCTGAGCTGGGCACACGAGGCCTGGCGCGTGTGGAGACGCCTGCCTGGATAACAGCGTTAATAAATGCGGAGCTCTCTCCGGCGGCCGGGCGAGAGCTTGGCCGTGAGGACATGCGATGTCGGGAGCCTCCCCTACATCATCCGGGACGACCTGCTGAGGAAGGGCGCCCAGGACGTGCTCAGCCCCGGCAGGGCGAGGTCCGGCCCCGCGGAGGAGTTCAGGCGCGCGGTGCTCATGGCCATGAGGGACAAGCTGGTCTCCGGCATAGACGTGCCCACTTACCCGCAGTTCAGGGACATGAACGAGATGTTCCTGGCCATGCTCTCCGGCCTAGAGCGCTTCGAGGGGCGCTACGTGGAGGTGGCCAGGCTGGCCGTGAAGGAGACCCGGATACCGGAGGTGCTCGTCCTCCGCGAGCACGCAGCTGAGCTGGCCCAGGAGTTGGGCCTGGAGAAGGTGCGCCTCCGCATGTGCATCACGGGCCCCCACACCCTCTCCTTCCAGTTCGCCTTCAGGAGCGCTGGCCTGCTCAGGCGCCTCGGGCACGTGCTAGCCGAGGTCGTGAAGGCCAATCTGGCATCCGGGAAGCACTTCGAGGTCGCCGTGGTAGCGCTGGACGAGCCCACTTTCGCCACCGTGGACGACCCGCTCTTGGAGCGCGGCTCGGAGGGCAGGGAGGCTCTCCTGTCCGCCTGGGAGGAGGTGCTCTCGGCCGCGAGGAGCAGGGGCGTGCTCACCTGCCTCCACCTCCACTCCACCTCGGATGACCTCTTCTGGCACGCGGAGGCGCTCAGGTTGGTGGAATCGCATGTGGAGGACCCGCTCTACAGGCTGGAGGAGGCCAAGCGCCTGCTGGAGGAGCACGATAAGGCCCTGGTGGCCACCATCTGTCGGACCGACTTCGATGCCCTCGTCGTGGCCCGTGCTAGGGCGGAACTCCCCGGTGGCAGCGAGGCCCAAGTGGCCGAGAGGGTGAGGGAGCTCTGGAAGGTCATCCGCTCGGGCAGCTTGGACCCCGTGGAGCTCCTTGAGCCCGTGGAGCTCTTAGCCAGGAGGCTGAGGGAGGTCCTCACCCGCTTTGGACCAGATAAGGTGCTCTTCGCAGGTCCTGAGTGCGGCCTCAGGGCCTTCCCGACCTACGGGGTAGCGATAGAATGCCTGAGGCGCGTGGCGGAGGCCTGCCGCATGGTAGAAACTTGATTAAGCCCATCTCACGCCCAAGGATGCGGCCGATGAGCTGACGGGCCTAGCTGAGGTTAGCCGTGTGATGAGGATTGCACATGGCAGAGGCCCGGGCCTAATCTGGCTCACGGGCTCCTGTGTTAAGCTCCTGAGCCAGCCATCTGCTCCCACATGGTCCTGAACGTCCAGCGGGCTATGGAGCGGAGCTTGCGCACGTCCTCGGGCTTCACGTTTCTGATGACCAGCTCCTTGATAACATCGCCTTCCTTCACCACTTGGAAGCTCACGACCTCATCAGGGCTCATGCGGCCCTCGGCCACCATGCTGGCCTCCCGGTCCTGCATGCCCTGGAGCTGGCGCAGGAAATACCTGAAGGGCCTGGAGGAAGCGTGGAACCTCTTGCCCTCCGCTGGCACGATGCGCGCATAGCCGGGCCCCACGTGCATGTGGGCTAGGACCTCGCCTTCCACCGTGGTGAGAGGGATGACGCGCTCGGCCTCAGCCGAGGGCGCTGGCGTTGGGGCGGGGGCAGGGGCCTCAGCCCCCTCCTCGGGCAGGGAGAGATGCCTGAAGCTCAGCTCCTTCAGCAGCTCTTCCACGGCTGACAGTATCTCCCTCAGGCCGGAGAGTTCGTCCTCAAGCTCCTCGATACGCTTGACCAAGAGCTCCCTCAGCCTGGCCAGCCTGCGCACCCTCTCCTCGGACATGCCTCTCGACACCTTAGAGGCGCGGGCTCTTATGAAGGCTTGGCTATGATATCGAAAATAGAAAAAGCCCCAGACCGGTCAGGGCCCGGGCTTTGGCCGCGGGCCGGCCGCCCTTGGGCCTCCGCCGGCAGCCGAAGCCGCCTTTGGAGGTCCGCGGTTGGCCGGTCCTTGGCCGCGGCCCGGGCTACCCCCGGCCTGGGGCGCGGTTCTTGTTAAGCTGCAAACCTCGGTTAAGGCTTGTGGTGCCACGCGTGCCTAAAGATATGTATCAACTAGACCAATTTTTTAAACGCTCAATTTCTAAAGCGCGCCTACCATCAGTTATCTCAGGACATGGAGGTGGGCGAGGACGGGACGGGCCGCCTACTTAAATAGGGGAGGGGGGCACCCGTGCCTCGCCCTCAGGGATGAGAAGTTCGCCCAGGACCTCTTGGATGTCCTGGCCCGTCTCTCGTCCGGCCTACCTCCAGAGCTCAGGCTTGAGCTTGAGGGGTTGGCGGAGAAGCTCATCTGGCTACACGAGGAAGGACTTGTTAAGATCAACCACTCGGTCATGGAGCTCGTGTGCGCTAAGGAGCTGCTCTCCATGGGCTACTCCGTGGACGTGGAGCACGAGCTCTCCGGGCTGGTATGCGATGTCTACGCGGAGCTCAACGGGGAGGGGCTGGTGGTCGAGATAGAGACGGGCTTCGTGCCACCGGACCACGCGCTTGACCCGCTCACCTACTGCAGGGCCAGGATAGCCAGCAAGATAGCACGATACGGCTGCTTGGCCGAGCGCTTCGCCCTAGGCCTGCCGCCGCACTACGTGGCCATCGTGCCGCCCGCCTTCCTCAAGGAAGGACGCTTGAGGACCGAGGAAGAGGTCTTGGCCGTCAAGCAGCTCTGCGATTACTACTACCACAACCCGCCCGTCAGCCCGGAGGAGATAAGGGCCGCTAGGCTAGATTGGGTCATGATCATAGACGTGGATGCCCTTGAGACCAGGATACTAAGCCCGGCCTCCTATGTCGAGAGAGCTCATGAGCTCCTCAGGTCCATGGGCATCTCCTGATCTCCAGGAAGGCGAACACTAGGAAGAAAGCCAGGAAGAGCACGAGGAAGGCCACCACGAACCATATCATGAGGTTGGTAACGCCGCTCAGCATGAAGAAGAAGGGGAAGGCCACAATGACGCCTGAGGAGCCCGCGAGAGCGGCCCCTAGAGCCATGAGGACCACGCCCACCGAGAAGAGGAGGAAGCCCAACAGGAGCCAGCCGATCGGGAGGGAGGGGAC